>Ga0209119_1003255_pt1 | contig 14096 bp, 11 predicted proteins | sample COG_03_FD_184747 | JGI IMG/M metagenome (GOLD analysis project Ga0209119, IMG submission 184747) | Pelagic Microbial community sample from North Sea - COGITO 998_met_03 (SPAdes) (version 2) | ecosystem: Environmental > Aquatic > Marine > Neritic zone/Coastal water | place: Helgoland, sampling... | reverse complement strand
GAGGAAGGTAAACACCCAGCTCAACAACGTTTAATTACGGAAGAGCTGCTGGCCCACCACTTAAGTGTATTAAAAGTCCGTCAGCAAAGTCGACAACAAGCAACCTTCCCCATTAAACCCAGCGCTGATTTACTCAATCAGTTTTTGGCGAATTTGCCATTCAAACCTACAGGTGCCCAGCAGAGGGTAGTAGGCGAAATACAAGATGATATGCAGCAAGATTGCCCGATGATGCGTTTAGTGCAAGGTGATGTAGGATCAGGTAAAACCCTAGTCGCCGCTATGGCCGCATTATCTGCCATTGGTGCAGGTTATCAAGTGGGACTGATGGCACCCACTGAACTATTAGCCGAGCAACACTTCAATAATTTCCGCCAGTGGTTTGAACCATTAGGTATTGAAGTAGGTTGGTTAGCCGGTAAGTTAAAAGGTAAAGTCCGAGAAAAAGTATTGACTCAATTAGCCAACAACGAAGTCAAAATGTTGGTAGGCACCCACGCTATTTTTCAAGAAGCCGTCACGTTTTCATCCTTAGCGTTGGTGATAGTCGATGAACAACATCGATTTGGAGTACACCAACGTTTAGCGCTGCGAAAAAAAGGGGAATCTCAAGGGGCATTTCCCCATCAATTAATTATGACCGCCACCCCTATTCCGCGCACTTTGGCTATGACTGCCTACGCTGATTTAGACACCTCGGTCATTGACGAATTACCGCCGGGCAGAACACCAGTGAAAACCGTTGTATTGCCTGACACTCGCCGTGATGAAGTGATTACCCGAGTACGTGACGTAAGTGTTAAACAAGGCAGACAAACCTATTGGGTTTGTACTTTGATTGATGAGTCTGAATTTTTGCAAAGCCAAGCCGCTGAGGATACCGCAATTTTATTACGTACAGCACTGCCCGAACTGAAAGTTGGCTTAGTGCATGGCAGGCTTAAATCCAATGAAAAACAACAAATCATGGCTGACTTTAAAGCCGGTGTATTGGACCTATTGGTGGCAACCACTGTAATTGAAGTGGGTGTGGATGTGCCTAATGCCAGCCTGATGATTATCGAAAACCCAGAACGTTTAGGCCTTGCGCAACTACACCAATTACGTGGGCGTGTGGGTCGTGGCTCAGTAGAAAGCCATTGTGTTTTAATGTACCAAAGTCCCTTGTCTAAAACGGCCAACAAACGTTTGGCGGTGCTTAGGCAGTCTAACGACGGCTTTTATATCGCTCAACAGGATTTGGAAATTCGCGGCCCCGGTGAGTTGTTAGGCACCAAACAAACAGGTTTAGCTGATTTAAAAATTGCCGATTTAATCCGCGACGCAGCACTCATACCTCAAGTACAAAATATTGCCAACCATTTATGGGAGCAGTATCCGTCAAACGCTCAGGCCATCGTTAATCGCTGGTTAGGTAACAAAGAGCATTTTGGTCATGCATAAGCCTGTTATGGACAACCCCGTTATCAAGCGCCCTGCTATGCAGACCATTCCAGTCACTGTGCCCTTAATCGCTACAACTGAATTAGTCATGATTGCCCAACAAACCGCGGCAAAATGGGGATTAGTGTATCGTGATCATATTGATTCTGGCTTGGCCTTGGTACAGCAAGTTTCTCATCTGGAATTACGTCAGTTAGACGAACCCAAAGTAGGTGGGGTAATAGTCGATTTTACTTCAGACGCGCTTACATTCAGACGATTACATGGCGGCGGTAAAAAAGAGGCCATTGCTAGAGCAATTGGTTTAAAAGGTATCGACAGCTTACGCGTATTAGATGCCACAGCCGGTTTGGGGCGAGATGCCTTTGTGCTCGCCAGTTTAGGCTGTGTGGTGGATATGATTGAACGCTCCCCAGTTGTGGCCGCATTACTCCATGATGGATTAAGGCGTGCAGCTTCTGATGGTGAATTAAGTGTTTGGTTGCCAGCAAATATGCGTTTATATCATGGTGTGGCAACAGACTTATTAGCTGATTGGCCCCATACAAAACCAGATGTGGTGTACCTTGATCCAATGTTCCCTCATCGTAAAAAAAATGCAGCCGTCAAAAAAGAAATGCGTATATTTCAACAGTTACTTGGCCCAGACGAAGACGCCGACTTATTACTTGAACCGGCTTTAGCACTGGCGAAAAAACGGGTGGTAGTAAAACGTCCATCTGGTGCGCCTTTTTTGGCAGGTAAAAAACCGCAAATTGAAATGTTAGGCAAAGCCAATCGTTTTGATGTTTACCTGATTCAAAATCCTCACTAACACAGGCGATTATCGCTTATCGAAAAAACCTTTAACCTGCCCAGGTGCAATGGGCTTACCGAATAGATACCCTTGCCCGAGATGACAAGTCAGATCTTTTAATAACTGCTGCTGTTCTATGGTTTCAATACGTTCTGCCGTGACTTGTAAATTCAGAGCCTTGGCCAATTGGATAATTGAATTAACTATGGTTCGAGCTTGATTATTTATGTTGGGGGCTTCGAGCAAATCAATAAAAGAGCCATCAATTTTAAGTTTGTCTAAAGGGAATGAATGCAAATAGGAAAACGACGAAAATCCTGTACCAAAATCATCAATGGCTACTCGTCCACCGGCCTTGCGAAATGCACTCAGCATATCTAAAACCCTTGGACTGTCATGCATAATAGACGACTCTGTCAGCTCTAATTCTAATCTATTGTGCATCAAACCCGAATCAACTAGGGCCTTGTCTACCGTTTTACCAAGGTTTGAATACTCCAACTGCATTGCTGATACATTGACAGCAACGCTGACGCTATCAGGCCACTTCATTGCTTCACAACAGGCTTGTTGCAGCACCCATTCTCCTAATGGAATGATCAACTGGCTGCTTTCAGCTAATGAAATAAAATCATTAGGCGCAATTAACCCCAAACTTGGATGTTGCCACCTAACCAATGCCTCAAAACTAACAACTTGATGACTGTTTAAATCATATTGCGGTTGGTACATCATAAAAAACTGCTGTTCATCGATGGCGACTTGTAAATCATTTAGTAAAGTTTGTTTTCGTAAGGCCTTTTGTTTTAAAAATGGTGTAAAAAATCTGACCTTGTTACGCTCTTCTTTAGCATGATAAAGAGCGATGTCAGCCGCATTTAACAAATCATCAGCATCATATGCGTCTTGCGGCCCAAAGCTGATACCAATGCTGACTTTTGTCTCAATTTTGTGCCCATATAGATTAAATGGTAAGGCTATTTTAGCCTGAATTTTTGCGGCTAACTCTGCAGCATCCGCAGGGCTAACTGTATCGTTTTCGAGGTTTGTGACAATAACTGCAAATTCGTCTCCACCCAACCTAGCGAGTAATGCCCCCTTTGGTTTAACCGACTCCAATTGAGCCGCCAAATGACAAAGCAATTCGTCTCCAGCATGATGCCCTAATGTGTCATTCACATTTTTAAAGTTATCTAAGTCCAACATCATTAAGAAACAGGGCTCTGTTTCAATGGGGTTTAACATAATATTATTGAGCGCGTTAAGAAACTGATATCGATTGGCCAAACCCGTCAGAGAGTCCTGATTAGCCAGTCGGGTCATTTCGAGTTCCCGAATGCGCGCTTCAGTAACATCTGAGGTGACACCCCGCCAACCAGTCAATACACCGTTTTCGTTAAATAATGGTTTCGCTTTGAATGACCACCAACGTATCTTTTGTTTGATTGATACAGGCAGTACCAACTCTTTGAATGACACTTTTTTCTGCAGCACATTTTGAATGAGTCTAAGTTGGCTATGGCTATTCGGATGCTCAGCGTCATTGCACAACAAACTGTCTAAGATGCTTAAAAGAGTTTGCTCTTTTAACACCTCAGGCGTTTGGTTTGTGGCATCCACTAACTGAATCGACACGTGTCGCAATAAACCATTATTATCTATTTCCCACAACCAATCACTTACGCTTTCTTCAAATTCATGTAGTAGTAGACCAATCAATTCACCTTGTTGCTCAATTTGAGTTTCTGCCATGAGCCCTTGGATGAATTTGTGTGATGTGATCAAGACTGTTGCGCTTAGAAATAAACTGTAAAGGATGGCGAGGTAGGCAAGTAGTTGAAAAGAGCTTTGAGTGACAAGTAATCCTATTCCAAAAGTGCCCGTTAACAGAAGACTCCATAATATACCGGCAAGTGGCAGGCTAGCGAACATCCACCCCCCCGTTGACGCGAAAGCAGCTAATGCAGCAATAAGAGAGACTCGACCGATATTATCTAATTTATCGAATAGTGCAATGCTAAAAGATGCGTAAAGTAGAGCGGATAAAGCTAAGTTGAAGACTAAAAAGTGACTGGTGAAACGATTATAGCCTGACCATTTATTCTCAACGAGATAACGCCACCATAACACTAGGTTACAGTTAACAATGCTAAGCATAACTGCCGCCCAGACGATTAATGTCAGGTGTTCCAACAAAGACCACGCAAAAAACAACCCAAGAGGAACAATCAGGTAGGTAGCGAAACTGGCAAGAGGAATAACTTGTAATACCGCAGTAAACTGACGACGGCGGTAATACTCAGCTTTTTCAAGCTTGTTATTAAGTGGCATCCAACTCGATTTCATAAAACGAGAAAACTTACCTAAAATGACTCTTTTATAAAGGCCCAGGGTTAACTCCTTTTAGATTAATTCAATCTTTGAATCCACAGTAAGGCTCATAGATTAAACTTTCGCGATATTATTATCCATCTTATTAACTAAATTTACAACTAAAGTATCAACCTACCACTGCTAATGAGGCCAAAAATTAGGCCCGTAAAACCCATCAAAACACCCAATAAACTGCCCCAAAACCCGCATGCAATTTGTACCAGACGAAAACGTTCCTCCTTTTGGTTAGCACAAGGTTGTGAGTACATTTCTTTCACAATTATTTTTTGTAGCTTGTTTACTTGGTATATAAGGCCGCAAGCAAAAATAATGTATGCGCTAACCGGCCCCCACCACCCTAGAGTAAACTCATATCCAATAGTCAGTAGTATTCCGCTAAATATTATCCATATAGTCATGGTTTTTCGATAATTTAATACTTGTTGTTTTGCGTGCTCATTGGTTAACTTTTTTAAAAGAGAAACCGTGCTAAGCCTCACTGCCAATACTGCAATAAACGCCCCTATCATTGAACCGCCGAGTAATAAACCTAGTTTATGTAACACACCCGATTGACTGCTTGCTGCCGCTGAACTCATCGCTGCGGCTGCCACTGGGGTACTAGCAGTGATAGCAGCTAATACTAAGTTACTAAACCCCAAAGCAGGGGCAGTACTTAACAATAACCTACCGTGTTTACGTAATATCTGTTCGTGTAATAATTGCCTAACCCGAGATAATTTTTTACGAATATTGGCTTCGCTCTGCTCCAATAAACGTGCAACCTGTCTACTTGATTGCTCTTCACGGTAATATAGCAGCACTATTTCACGGCTCTCGAAGGGTAACTGGTTTATAAAGTCTTGCAGAATCACGTTAGACTGCTCGCGCTGCATGCTGCTATCTATGTCGTGTTGGGGATCACAAAATTGTGCCAGAATTAAGTCCGCTTCTTCACCTGCTACTTTTTGACGGGTTTTATTATCACGCAAAAAGTTAAGCGCTTTGTAGCGGGTCATTTGCCTTAACCATGGCAAAAAGCTACTGGTATTTTTCAGCTCAGAGATATTCTGCCATGCGCCAATATAAACCTGTTGTGCTACGTCTTCACTGTTGTCTAAGTCTCTTACGATTGACAAAGCAATACTAGAAACTAAATTACGAGTCTGAGTAATCAAGCGGCCAAACGCTTGTTGGTCACCGCTTTGCGCTAGCTCAACATCATTAAACAAACCTTGTTGTTGAATGTTTAAGGCCAGATTAGCTGAAACTTTCATAGGTGAGCCCCTAAAAAACCCATGACTTGTTCCTCTAGCCATTTAGGATCGTCATACATAATAAAGTGTCGAGAACTGGTGTTCATCTTTAACTGAGCGTTAGGCAACGCATGAAGTTGTTCAGCATATAATGTCTGCATAGCTATTTTTTGCTCATCCGTGCTAAATCCCCCCGATGCACCTAACAATAAAACAGGTGATGTGATGTTAGCAATATTCGTTCTTAAATCGTGACTCATTAAGTGATAAACCGCTTCGCCAACCTTTTTTGGATCTGAGGTTTGTACCATGCTCATTACTTTCGCTTTGCCTTCATCACTACTGGCTTGTATCGATAAACCATACCGAGATTGATCAATGAGTTGTTGTTGAGTCATATCGGAATACATATTTTTTATCTGCTGTGCTTGTCCAGCCAAACTCTCAACAGTTGAAGTATTAGAACGAGTAAACACCGGGCCAACAAAAGGCAGGTCGTCTACTGAGATAATCGGTCCAATTTTGGTAGGTGCACTAGAAGATAACCAAAAACTCATAAACCCACCCAAACTATGACCAATAATCGCTGGTTTTTGCAGTTGGTTTTGCTGAATGTAAGCTAAAAGCTGTGTTTTTACATCTGCCATTGATGGAGCTGCAATATGGGATGAGTTAGCAAAACCAGCAATTTCGATTTTATGCACTTGGTAATTGTTCGACAAATATTTTGCTAACTCATCCCATACTCGGCTATCAGACATCAAGCCCGGAATAAGAATAACGGATTTTCCAGCACCTGACACTTGCGTAGCAAACTGTTTATCAGTGACCGAATTTGCAGCCGCAAACAATACCCCACTGACAGCCATTTGAAACAATACCGTATACGTAAATACGACACTGAATATTACCCAAAAACGTCTGCTTTTTGCTTTGATAGATTTGAACATGATATTTGCCTTTTAGTGTAATGGTTAAAATGTACATAGCTAAGGCACAGCCAGTTGAAAAAGTGTGACAGGTTTTTTGAATGTTTTTTTAAAGACTTTTTGCAAACCCTTCTTTTAAGCACAAACATGACAAATGTCATCACCTATTGATGATACTTGTCTCTAACTTACTTGTTTTATTTCGCCCATAGTTTGTTTACGGTTTTAATATTCGAACGAGCGACCAACATGCCACTAAAAAATACTGCTAAGCAACACATCCACTCAAATGTGATTGCCTCTGCTTATGGCTTAAGCAAATCATTTGCAGGTAAAATGGCCTTAGATAATATCGATATAGAGATAAAGTCGGGACAGGTTTTGGCTATACTCGGGGCGAATGGCGCCGGTAAAACCACCTTGATTAATATTTTACTTGGGCGACTTAATGCTGATTCGGGTGATGTGAGTGTATTTGCTGTCAAGGCCGGTTCGTTGCAAGCTAAACGTCAAGCTGGGGCAATGTTACAAGTTGCTAATTTACCCGAAACCTTAAAAATCAAAGAACATATTCAGCTGTTTCAAAGTTATTATCCTCATCCCATGGATTACCAGAAAGTGATCAGTTATGCGGGGTTGCAAGACATGCAAAATCGTTATTCTAAAAAGTTATCTGGCGGAGAAAAACAACGTCTTCTATTTGCGTTAAGCATTTGCGGTAATCCTAAATTATTATTTTTAGACGAGCCAAGTGTAGGCATGGACGTAGCAGCCAGACATGGTTTATGGCAAGCCATTCGTGACTTAAGAGCCGCCGGAACAGGCATAGTGTTAACCACACATTATTTAGAAGAAGCCGACAACCTCGCGGATAAAATAGTGCTTATAAAAGAAGGGCGTGTGATAAGACAAGGCAGCAGTGAAGCTATCAAAGCCAGTATCAGTCACACCACTATTCGTTTTAATTACAATAAAAAATTTGATGCATTTGTCCAACTGCCTGGGGTAGTTAGCGTGCAGCACAGCGGTAAATTTATCCAGTTACATAGCCAAAATGTCAATCAAACCTTGCTTGCGCTCTTATCCACTTATCCAAATCTGCAAGACCTCACGGTATCTAGCGCGGGCTTAGAAGAAGCCTTTTTACAATTAAATGGATCAGGAGAATAAATATGGATCACTCACAAAAGATGGCTAGTGCTCAGCCTATGAGCAGCTCTCGCAGCATGAACAGCTCTCAGACCATGAACATTATGCAAACCCTAAATATATACCGTTTAGAAAGCAAGTTTGAATGGCTCAAGAGCATCCGAAATCCGGCTTTTGCTTTACCCGCGATTTTATTTCCCGCCTTGTTTTACAGCTTTTTTGGGGTATTGATGAATCAACATAATCCTGAAGCGGCTACTTACCTATTATGCACTTACGGCACCTTTGGGGTAATCGGCCCCGCTTTGTTTTCATTTGGCGCAGGCCTAGCGGTAGAGCGCGGGCAAGGTTGGTTAGATATTAAAGATGCGTCCCCTATGCCGGGGTCAGCACAAATAGTCAGTCGTTTGTTAGTATCTATGGCGTTTTCAGTCATGGTATTAGTCAGTTTAGGTTTGGTCGCATTTACCTTTACTGATGTAAGTTTATCTTTAACACAAGTACTCACGTTATCAATCATTCTGGTATTTGGTGGCTTACCCTTTTGTTTGTTAGGCTTAACGCTTGGCTTGCTGCTAAAAGCTGAAAGCGCACCAGCGGTGGTTAATTTGGTTTATTTGCCCATGTCATTTTTGTCGGGCTTGTGGATACCCATCACAATGTTGCCAAATTTTTTGCAGTCTTTGGCTGAGTTTCTGCCTCCATATCACTTGTCACAATTAGCATTAAAAGTAGTCGCACTAGATACAGGTGGATCTGTAGGTAAACATTTGGCTATATTGGCATTATTCAGCATCGTATTTTTTGGCTTGGCCATCATGGCTTTTAATGAAAAAAGTGTCCGATAGAAAGGGAAGAAAGTGTTAAGTATTATTCGCAAAATTGATTCTTGGTTGTTACCCAAAAATATAAACGAACAGTTTTCACCTTACGTATGGCTGATTTATCTGCCGCTTTTTTTTATACCGGTAATAATTTCTCATCATGAATCAATGGACTTAGTTTGGACCGCCTTAGCGTTGATTACATTTTTGGGGCTGTATTTTCATGCCTATTGGGTTAAAAGCCAATATGTTATTTATCATATAATCGCCATAGGGTTACTGGGTACTTTGGTTGCATTTATTACTCCGACTGCTTGTACCTTATTTATTTACGCAGGCGCTTTTTGCAGCAGATTAATGCCTCATAAATATGCAATGACAGTATTGGCATCTTTATTAGTATGGATTGCGTCTATTAGTTGGCTTTTTGGTTTTGAAATGTACTTCTATCAACCTGCCCTAATATTTACCTTGATTGTGGGTATCTTGAATATTTATCAATGTGCATTGCATCAAAACAAACAAGAGCTGATATTATCACGCAAAGAAACCCAGCGTTTAGCCCAAGTAGCGGAAAGAGAACGTATTGCCCGTGACCTTCATGACTTAATTGGACATACCTTTTCAGTGATTACATTAAAGGCTGATCTTGCTGGGAGGCTACTGGATAAGGGTCTAGACAAAGATCTCGAAAAAGCCCGTATCGAAATTAAGCAACTGGAAAATATTTCCCGTGATGCGCTGAGCCAAATACGCGAAGTGGTATCGGGTTATCGCACGAGTGATTTACTCAGTGAGCTTGCTAACGCGAAGAATGTTTTTAATAGTGTTGATATAGATTTCCAGTATCAGTTTGAAAACATCGATGAACAACAAATAGAGTTAGACTCAACTAGTAATAAAGAACTGGCCATCGTGCTCCGTGAATTGGTCACTAACATTATTAAACACGCCAAAGCCACACAAGTCAGCGCTATCATCAAACATCAAGATGGAAAAATTGTATTAGCCATGCAAGACGATGGGCAAGGTTTTGAAAATTCACAGCGCTCTCAACACACAGAACACAAAGGGTTTGGCATCAAAGGTATCGAAGAGCGCATTCAAAAACTCAAAGGTTTTGTGAGCATAAAAACCGGTGATGAATATACAGGGACATTAAGTGAAATTGGATTGCCAATGATCAAAAACAACAGGGTAATGGCGACTAAGGATAAATCCAGATGAACAAAATCAATATTCTTTTGGCTGAAGACCAAACCATGTTACTCAATGCTTTGGCGACTATCTTAGACTTAGAAGATAACTTACATGTGGTGCAAAGCTGCGCTAATGGTAAGCAAGCCTTTGACTATATTCAATCAGCACAAAGTGCGCGAGTCGATATTGTACTCACCGATATTGAAATGCCCGATATGACAGGGTTAGAACTTGCGCAAAGGTTATTTGAATCAAAGACGCCTTGTAAAACCATCATCCTAACGACCTTTGCCAGAAGTGGCTACTTGCGCCGAGCCATGGATTCAGGGGTAAAAGGGTATCTATTGAAAGACTCCCCATCCCAAGACCTAATCGACGCCATTCAAAAAGTCCATCGAGGTGGAACGGCCATTGCGCCAGAATTAATGGTGGAGTCATGGATGGAAAAAGATCCGCTGTCGGATAAAGAACGTCACGCTTTACGTTTAGCAAAAGACGGATTATCTACCGAAGATATTGCTAAAAAGCTGTTTTTATCCACTGGCACTGTACGTAACTACCTGTCTTCAGCTTCCAGTAAACTAAACGCTAAAAACAGAATAGAAGCAGCGAGAATTGCTCATCAAAATGGTTGGCTTTAGTTCGACTTGGCTTAAATCACATTAAGCTTAATCTCCAATTATTTGCGCAAAAGCACGCACAGGAAAAGTCCCAACACCGGTAATTTTAGGGGGTACAGCAAAAAATCGGCACTCAGATTTTGGCAGCTGGTCAAGGTTAGTCATATGTTCACAAATCAACACGTTATTGCCCAATAAGGTTTTATGTACTGGGCGCAACTTTCCTTGGGTGTCATCAATATTATGTGAATCAATGCCAACTAGCTTTGCACCTTTCTCAACCAACAATAGTGCGGCTTCTTCAGTCAAATAAGCATGGTTTTCAAAATACTGTTCGGTATTCCAATGTTTACTCCAGTTAGTTTTCACCAATACGGCTTTACCCGCTACATCAAGATCTTGAAAAAACGCCACACCTACCTCAATTTCATCGCTGGCATCCACAACTACAGCGGGCAAGTCGGCCAACATCTCTAAAGATAAGTCAGCTAAATCATCACCTTTTGCATCAAAATGAAAAGGTGAATCCAGATAAGTGCCTGTATTGGTGACCATCTCAATTTTACCAATTTGCACTTGATAGTCATCACCATAAACTTTTTGCGACTGTTGCCGGCTTAGGTAGTCACAGATAATAGGGGCTGGTAAACCTTTGTAAGTGAGTAAGCCATCATAAATACGGTGGCTAAGGTCAATTAATTTGCACTTACTGTATTGGGTCTGTGACATATCTATCAATCCTTGTTTATTGAACAACGAATTGCAGATTAGCACTTATTAAGGAGGCGTTAATACCCTATAATTCATTGCAAGAATTGAAGAGTATTAGTCAGTAGGAAATTAATTGAAAAAAGTAGATGTCATTGTCATTGGTGCAGGCGCCGCAGGTTTGTTTTGTGCGGCACAAGCAGGTAAACGAGGGCGAGATGTGCTGGTACTCGACCACGCAAAACGCTTAGGCGGTAAAATACTGATGTCCGGTGGCGGGCGCTGTAACTTCACTAACATGTACGCAAGTCATGAAAATTTTCTATCTGATAACCCTCATTTCTGTAAATCAGCATTAAGCCGTTATACCCAATGGGACTTTATTGGTTTGGTAGCCGAATACGGCATTGCATACCACGAAAAAACCTTAGGCCAGTTGTTCTGTGACGACAGCGCCAAAGACATCTTAAAGATGCTGCTATCAGAGTGCGAAAAAGCCAATGTCACTGTGACAAATCAATGTGAAATTATCTCAATCAAAAAAGTCGATTCAGGATATGTACTCGACACGGCAAAAGGCCAATATCAATGTGAATCATTAGTTATAGCCACTGGTGGCTTATCTATGCCAAAACTCGGGGCTAGCCCGTTTGGATACAAAGTAGCAGAGCAATTTGGCTTAAGTGTTAAACCTACCAGAGCAGGGTTAGTGCCCTTCACTTTGCACGAGCAAGATAAAAAAGTGTTGGCTGAGCTAAGTGGTATTTCACTGGATGCAAACGCCAGTTGTAATGACACTAGTTTTAACGAAAGCATACTCTTTACCCATCGCGGCTTAAGTGGCCCAGCAGTATTACAAATATCTTCATTCTGGGAGCCAGGCCAAGCGGTTGAATTCGACTTATTCCCCAACTCCGATTTATTAGCTGAACTACAAAAAACACTTCAAAGCCAGCCTGATGCACAACTCAGCACAGCGCTGTCTAATCATTACCCTAAACGTTACGTTCAGGCTGCGTTGCCATATTTAGGTATTGAAAATAAACCCCTAAAACAATACCAAGGCAAACAACTAGAACAAGCCGCCCAAGCCTTCCACCATTGGCAACTTAAACCCAATGGCACCGAAGGTTATCGCACAGCCGAAGTCACATTAGGCGGCGTAGACACCGACCAACTCTCATCCAAAACCATGATGGCAAACGATGTAGAAGGTCTTTATTTTATTGGTGAAGTGGTGGATGTAACCGGCTGGTTAGGCGGATATAACTTTCAATGGGCTTGGAGCAGTGGTTGGGTTACTGGGCAGGTGGTCTGATTTTTTTGAGAAACAAGTATTCACTGCAATGCATCTACCGCCGTATCGTTCTTTTTAGACTACAACCCCGGCGGCACACCACAATTAATCGGCGCTACGGCTGATACTCAAGCCCAACACCAACAAATTGGCTACATGCTTAACGACGGATCAGTCGAAACCGCTGCCACACCCGCCGCTAACAACGTTAATTTGTTAGTAGAAACGTGATTTTAAACTACATGGCGCTACACGGTGAACAAGGCAATTTTAACAGTTTATTCCCACAAAACTGCTTAGGGAGTTCGGTGTTAATGGATAGTTTAAAGGCCTTTGAGCCGATAGTTAATGGGGTGATTGAGTAGTTGTGTTCATAGCCTAGAAAAGGGACTCACAACTGAATTACCGCCACGCTGCAAAATATGGGTATATATCTGTGTGGTTCTTAGGTCAGCATGGCCTAACTGGTCTTGTACCGTGCGGATGTCTGCGCCGGATTGAAGCATGTGAGTAGCAAAAGAATGACGCAAAGTGTGAGGTGTGACGTGTTTTTCTATACATGCTTTGCTGGCAGCAAAAGTAACATTTCGTTGTACTTGTTTTTCATTGATATGGTGGCGTCTAAGTTTTTGGCTTTCAGGATCAATACTCAACTTTGCAGAAGGAAATAAGTACTGCCAGTTCAAACTTTTATTGGCAGACGGGTATTTTAATTGCAATGCGTGAGGCATCCAAACACCAGAAAATTGCGTATTGTTTAAGTCTAATTGCAGATACTGTTTTACCTTAGTAATTTGGCTGTGAATGGGATTTTCTAACTCATCCGCAAGGGTGACAACTCGATGCTTTCCGCCCTTTCCATTCCATACTCTTACGCAATGGTAATCAAAATCGATATCCTTCACTCTGAGCCTTGTAGCTTCCATTAACCTTAATCCGCTTCCGTATAATAAACTTGCAGGCAAATAGTAATTGGCGCTAATTTGATCAAGTAAATGTTTAACTTCGTCAACGGTTAACACCACAGGCAGCTTTTGTTGGCGTTGGCTGCGCACAAAATTTAATTTTAGTGTTAATGGTTTTTCAATAATGACTTTATACAAAAAGCTCAGCGCGTTTAATGCACCGGCTTGCGTCTGTGCAGCCACTTTTCTTTTATTAACCAGAAAATTTAGAAATGCTTCAACATCACTATCGTTTAGCTGAGCAGGATGCTGCTTATTGTGGAAATTAATATAGAACTTCATCCAATATATATAAGCCTCTATGGTACGTTTGGCATAACGTTTTTCACGCATAGTTTCGATGATATGTTGCAAAAACGGGGAGTTGTCCATGAGTATTTCCGTGTAATAAACACACACTGTATATATAGAAGGGGTATCCACTTAGCTCCACCTATGTCAATATGTAGTGATGGCTATTTCATCAAATTCACTAAAATCGGGTAGAGATTATCCCGGAAATTGGACTCAGTTTTTACATTGGTTTCCGGATGATA
>Ga0209119_1003241_pt1 | contig 14136 bp, 13 predicted proteins | sample COG_03_FD_184747 | JGI IMG/M metagenome (GOLD analysis project Ga0209119, IMG submission 184747) | Pelagic Microbial community sample from North Sea - COGITO 998_met_03 (SPAdes) (version 2) | ecosystem: Environmental > Aquatic > Marine > Neritic zone/Coastal water | place: Helgoland, sampling... | reverse complement strand
CACACCTACAGGTACAGGGTATGTACCTGCACCTCTTGCACCATCTGAGCCTGTACGCGCGTATACAGCAGGTGCTGCCCAAGATGATGCCAGCACCCAGTTTCCACCTGAATTCTGTACATAAACGTTTGTACTTACATATTCTATGCCTACCCCTGAATACTGGGAAGTATCTGTCCAACCAGTAGGATACGTCTCAGAGGTACCATTAAAAGTACCGCCTGTTGGCACCGCAGGAGCACCACTACCATCTAATACAATTTTGAATATAAAGGATTTGAATGACCCGTCTAAACCATCTGTAACTTTGGCAATATTGAATGACCTAACAAATGTCGGGTAGTCTGTTCTAGTAGCTGTAAAAGTAACTAAACCTTGATTGGTTGATAACGCTGTAATGGTATAAGTAGTACCAACTAATGAACCTGTGACACCTGCACTTTCTGTTGTGGTGACTGTCCACGAATTAGTATCATTAAGTGACCCAACTAATATATCCAGCTTTGCAAACGCACCTGAAAAGTCACCACCTACACCATTGATATCAGTGTGTACAACATAATTCTCTTTAGTTAATTGCGCGGTAATACCATCACCCACCGTGGTTCCACCAAGAGGTTGAGCATAGTAATCATAAATTGTGGGGTCTGTGATCACAGGTGTAGGAGTTGATTTACCACCAACTATACCAAAAAAACCTTTACCACTTGGGTCAAGTGAGATACCTGTACCAATATTATCATCAGCATACACGTACCAAATATAGGTTAGTTTCTCCACACCATTAACAGCCACACTTTCCCACAAACCTTTACCATTAGGTGTAACTATTCTGTAGTCAATATTGTATGTAATATCGGGTATAACATCACTTATTGTTAGTGCATTAGTAGTACCACCTGAAATAACGGTAGCATCAGCACTGGTTGACCATCGCCATTCGTATGTAAATTTATTAGACTCAGGTTCAGGCGGTTCAACACTTATAAAACCCGCTTTTGAAGTTACAGTAGGTGTATCAGTAGATGTAATGGGTACATAAATGTCGAAGGTTAAATTTGTAGTATCACCTTCTAAATTAATACCAAAAGGTACTATATTTGCAGTATATGACTCTACAAGCGGGTTAGTAATGAGCAAGGGTGACTGTGATAGTCTTTGACCACTTTGTACGAGTGTAGTTCCTATGTATATTTCAACTGCATACCATAAAACCCTAGTATCATCTAGGTCATCCCATTGTAGATAAAATTCACCATTATCAATCAACAATGAAAACCCTGTTACAGCAGGTATAGCTAAAGTAACAGGAGGTTGAGCAAATGCAGCAGGTGCAGGTACAACATTAGGGTCAGGTACATAAAAAGTATCATCATACGCAACACAATTTAAAACAGTTGTACCACCATCTTCTGATACTTCATCTATGCGCCAATAACTATTTGTTTCTTCCATTATTTCAGATGTATGTTGAATTACATCACCTGCTTCAAATAACCAACCAACAGCGCCTACAGGTATTTCTAACGTTCTAGGTTGTCTCGCTATTCGTGCGTCAACCATCGTCCAGTAAAGTGCTTGCTCAACTTCTGACACATAATCCAAAGCTTCACTGCTGAAATTATCAATACCACCATCTTCTGCAAGCCAATCTGTATGTATTTGTGTACCATAGTCAGGGAATGTAGCCTCTACATCTACTTCAACTAAATCACCCGCTACAGCATCTTCGCTTACATCTGGAACTAATTGCTTGATGGTGTAAGTAAGGTTATTTATTTTGTCTGTAAAATCACCAGATTCATATTGTGTATCACCTTCCAAATCACCTTCATTAAAAGTCCACACTGGTAAACTTTTAGTTTCAACTCTTACATTAAATTCACCATAGTAATCAGATGTATATAGTCTTGTTCCCTCCATCCACACGTTCATATTATCAACGATGGCATTGCCAGTATCAATTTGTACATCTATTAATATTGAATTAATACCAGCATTACCTATTGAATCGGGTATCTGGTCAAAATGGTTTGCTAATTCAATAATGTTAGCATTAGTAATAGGGATGTTACGTCTACCTGCACCATATTCTGTAGACCGTAAATAATCGGCATATTGCAATGCGGGATTTCTCGAAAATACACTGGTGGGTACATTAATTGCGCCTACAAAATCAGGTGGATAATATACCCCCAATCTAGGGTCATAAACTTTAGCGCCCCTAACTGGTACTGTTATTTCAGGTGGTGAAGTTAACCAATCATCACGGTTCCTATTTATCACAAACAACAATGTTAAACCTTTACCATACATATCTAGTAAACGTGCCGTTTCGTTTGCGTCTAATCTTTGTCTCCAAAAATTAAGTTTAGGATCGGTTTGACAAGATATTAGATTTTCAGCAGGCGTCCGTACTCTACATGACCATCCACCATATTCAAAACCTGTATCATTAACCACCCTTATGTCTGAACCTTCACCATCTAATTTTATATTCTGTACATCAACAAAATCACACTCGCCAATGTTTATAGCGTAAATGAAAGTGGTGAAATAATGCCTATAAGTGCTATGTGATTTACGATGTTTCAACATCAATATAGGTACGGGTTCAGCATTCTTGTACCCATATATTTTAGGCAGTGCAGGTGGTTTTACTTCGGCATTGATTGTACCGTTAAAATTAGCTGTATACTTATCCTTCTGTTGTTCAGTAAATACAGTTGGACTATGACGCATTATACGGTCATTTGGGTATCGTTGCTGATGGCTAGAATCAAGTGCATACCAACCATTATCAGCAGACAAAGCGCCTAGTACTGAATCTATTACTAATGTTACAACTCTGTCATCTCTACCCCCACTAAATGAATGACTTAATCCCCACGCTGTACGCACAGGTATTAGGAAGCCTTCAAGCACACTACCATCTTGAATTATACCTCTTGTTATAGATGACGCTTTATTTACATATCTGCCTGTTTTTATAGCTTGGATGATAACAGGATCAGTAACAGAAAAAGATATTTCTAACTTGTCTGAACCCGTAGATGCTTTACGACTGATACCATCAATTTCAACAACGTTATGGTCAGGTGTGTAAGTATTACCATCTATATTTATGGCACTATGATAATCTGTATAATAGAGTTTGAGGTCAGAAGCCGTGTTATATACATCGCCTAAATTAATAGTGATAAAGTTTGCATAAGTGAAATTGCCGGATGTTAAAGCGTCTTGTACTGTTTGTGGTGCATTTATCATATTTTTTCAACAGCCTTTAATACTAGTTGCATGTCTTGATTTTCAGAAGCTTCCATTGATACTTCAATTATACCGTCTGATTCAAGATACCATGTGACATTATTTACGATGACAGTAGTAGCATTAACCACACTCAGTCTAATCCGAGATGTTAACTCTACATTCTGAACACCTGATTGTAAAAGTGTATCTTCTGCAACTTCATAAACCTTTGTATCGTTTGGCATCTGGATATAATCACCCGCCATTAGTTGCCAAGAATCAACTGATGTTAACTGTACAGTATTTATATTATCAGCCTGTGTACCACTTATATTAATACCTGATACTGGTACAGTACCTTGACTAAAACTTAAACGAGGATGTACAAATAATAAAGTATCGTCAACAGCTCTTGATAACTTAGCCTTAACACCTCGCCCTTGTGACATTGGCATATCATTAGTAACTAACTCAAACTCATAACGATGTACGCCTGTATTGCGTTTAGAGCGTTTTAAACTGACACTATCTGACACATACATTAATCTATTTTCAGTTATTGAACATTCAGCCCAAGGGAAACCCGCACTATTAGATATATTAAGCAAAACGTTTACCTCTATTCTTGCTACCACGATTAACCGAATCATACACCATTGTATCTAATATTTTATTAGGTTTTTTTAGTGACCTAGCTACAGCCCTTGCAATGGCTTCTGGTGATACATTACCACTTGATGTAATGTTGAACGTATTGTTACCACCATTATTATTAACCATTTTAGCTGTATCTTCGCGTCCAGTAACCCTAGTACCACCTTGACCACCTTTAACCATTACACCATTAACTAATTCATCACCGTACTCAGATACAATACCAGTCATACCTTGAGGTATCACACCACCCTTATCAAATGCACCAGCGAACCCTACAGCAGTACCCGTAGCAGCAGTACCAAAACTCATAAACGCAGCAGCAGCAGCAGGTGCTAATGCTGCCCCAATTATAGGTATTGCCGCAGTTGAAGCAGCAGCATTAATTGAACCAAGTGTGGTCTCTGCCATACCTCTACCATACACATTTAGTACGTATAACGCTTTAGTAGCTTGCATCTCTAACGCTTTTGCCGCCAATGTTGCTTCTGCTTTGGTTGCTTCTGCTGCTACGTGTACACCTGTTTCTTTAGCTTTTAAGCCAGTATCCAAGGTAGAGAATATTGTACGCTGTAAACCCATCTTAATTAATGCGGATATACCCGCCTCTGCAACAGATTTAAAGGTATTCTCAAATGCCTCGCCTAAGTTATCAGCATTCACTATGGCATTAGCTATACCGTCTGATAGACCTTCAATAGATCCTTGTAACATATCCTCAGATAATTTTTCAAAATCCATTGATGCGTTTTTAAGACCATCCAGATATTTTTCCCAAGCTGTACCCGATATTTGGAGTCTGTCACGTTCATACTTTTGCTCTAGTGCTATTAATGCGTCTTGATGTCCTGCTAACTGTGATTTCTCTTGCTCATATTGTGTACGCAGTTGGTCTAACTTGCCTGAATCCGTAAGACCAGCACGAAGATTTAACAGTTTCTTTTCAGCAGCTAATGCTTCATTTTGAGTACGTTTTAATTCGGCTTCTTGTGTGGAACGTTCCGCTAATTCTTTAGACAACTCTTGTTCCATCTCGGTTCGTCTAGCAGCAACTATTAACGCATCATAATTTGCAGTCGCATTAGCAATAGCCACATCACCTGCTTTTTGGTCAGCTAATGTTTTAAGTTTTTGGGATTTAGTTAACTCTAATAATTGACTGTTAGATAAACCAAGTTGTTCGACTTGTGCAGCTAAAGAAGTAGTTATATCTTTGTTAGAGTCAGCCCATTCTTTTATCTTGTCAGTACCTATACCTATTGCAGCGTTGTACATTATTTTCTTGTCAGTAGCTTTTCCAATTATCAAGTTTTGTTCTTGTAATTTGTACTGTAGTATTTCCAATTTATCTTTATGAGATTGCAAACCTTTCACAAGTTCTTTATACACCTCACTTTCTTTCTCATAATTTTGTATTGTTGATTTACTCAACGCTATATGTGACTTTCTGAATTTTATTTGTTCATCTAAAACTGTTATTTCTTTTTCAGCACCTTTTATATTTTCATCTTGTGCCTTTATTAAAATACCAGCAGCTTCCTTTGTTAAATTAACAGTTTTAGCTAATTCCTGTAGGCTCTCATTTAATTTTTTAACTTCTTTATCACCTTGGAACAATGCAGGTAATAACAGACTACCCATCATACCCGCAAACGCTATACCAGCACCTACAATCGCACCAGTTGCACCAAAGCCAGCGGCAAGCTGTGAACCCTGCTGTGAGAAGATGGTCATGGCGTTAGTACCCATTTGCATCTGTACCGCGACATCTTGCATTTGATAACCGAAATTCTGCATTTGACCACGCATACCACGGAAAGACTTTTGCACATTGCTACCAGCCGCACGTTGTAACTGGTATGCTTTAACTAATTCTAATGTTGCTTTTTTCTGGCTTAATGTGGCAGTTGAACCGAGTCTATATATTGCGTTTAATTGCTCTTGCTGATCCGCAGTTCTACCCACTCTGGATGATAGTAATTTATATTCCCTGCTTAACGTATTGAAGTTCTTTTGTGCTTTATCAGAATCCCTAAACCCTTGACGCAATGAATTTGCCAGTGATTTAGTTTTATCTTCTGCCACATCAACATTCGCACCAAAATTTTTACCGATAGATTTACCAAGTTTATCCATTGATACTTCGGCTTTAGCACTATCTTGTGACATTGAGCGCATGGTGACTTTCATATCACGCGCACCTTTTTTAGCACCTTCGGCATTTACGTTTACGGTATACGTTATGGTTCTCGTACTCATTAGGCTAGCACCCTTTTTAAGTTATCAATGGATTCTTTGACGGTTACTTCTTCTTCAAAGTATTTAATTGTAGGCTTATCATTATTATCGTCAATGGAAAAAAAAGCCGACCAATATTCAAGTTCAGAGTCAGGCCAACTCATTACCTCGAATACGGGACGGCTTAGATGATTACAAATACGTTTTATCAGTAGTAGTGATGGACTACTTAGTATTTCTTTTTTTTTGCCTTTAACCCATTATTTATAGGGTTTATTTCCATATAGGCTTCCACCAACAATGAACTTTGTTCATAATCCATTTCGTTATAGATACGATCTGCGCCATCTTCATCAGGGAACAATAATTCACCTTCTGCATTTTTAAGTACAGATGCAAGGGCGCAACAATTGAGCATTTGCCCCTGTTCGTGGTCAGCTAACTTTCGTTCCATTACCTTACTGATTAAACCGAACCTTCTGGCTGTTTGCCCTACAGTTGCTTTATCAATAAGGTAAGTTTCAATAACCTTACCTTTTTCATCTTGAATATCTACCTTGATCTGCTTTTCCATATTAGGCACCTGCTACTGGGTTAGTCCAAGTAACATCTGTATTTTGCTTGGCATTAACGGTAAACATCAACCATTCTCCACCTGTTGGTTCATCCATTTCAAAACCAAGAGTTTTGATAGTGAATTCAGCAGTAGTACCCGTACCTGATGCATCAGGTTTATCAGGAAACTGAACACGAATAATCATACTATCATTTGCTTTAGCAGCATCACGAAACGCTGTCTGGTCAGCATCCGAACCAATGTATTGACCTTTGATAGATTTATCTGGTGCATCTTGCATACCTGCACCATATGTTTTATTGGTGTCAGCTAAAGTAGTATTTTCTTTTGATTCTGACATTAAACCAATCCCACCAATATTAGTGATTTTAGGAATAACTGTAAAAGCAGGTGTATCTAAGTCTGTACTAAAACTAACAATCGTTCCAGCAGCTAATTTTGATTCATTGGACATAATTTAACCCTCGTAGGTTTGTAGATCTATTGTTGAACGGTAAAAGCCTTGGTCAATGTCTGACTGAGGATCACTATTCCTGTAAATGACAAATATCCGCTGGAATTTATCAGTAGAAGTATTATCAATGGTTTCTAGCTCATTTACAAGGGTTAGCATATCGGTTGAATTTTCAACAATCAATGATAAACGCCATGTACTATATTTATTCGTTTTACTACCATCAAGCACACGACTAAAAGCATGTGTTATATCCACAAAACTAATCGCAGGCAATGTGGCTCCCTCTGGTACAAAATCCCTGTAAACATCACATGATGCAAGAGAGCTAAGCATAGAATAAAAATTTGCATCATTCATAATTTATCTGTCTCTTTCTTCATGGATTTTAATAGGGTAGGTGTTATTCTTTGGTTATTGGCATCCCATGCTGAACTCAAAAATGGTATAGGTGGTGATCCTCCATGCATCATCCTACCTTGTTTACCTTTAGCGGGTTTACCTCTTGGACTTTTCTCAGTGGGTAACTGTTCTAATTTTACACCTGCAACAGTTGAGTGTGGTCTGATACCATGTTCATACATATAGGCTAATTCAGGTGCAGGCAAACGTCTATCCGTACTACCAGTCTTACGTGACATATCATATATACCAACCGACCCATACACATTACCGTCATCACCTATTTCAGCAGTATGTGACACAGACTCAACCATTACACCTTCCATATATCCTTTATTGAACATCATGGTTGTGTTAGTACGCATAGACCCAGCGATAGGTGATAATGCATCATCAATGCCTTCTTTAGCTGCACCTGAAATATCCTCAGAAAAATTATCCCAACTTTTCATAATATCGTCAAAACCAGTGGCAGTTAATGACATTCTGATAGCCATTATACTTCTCGCTGTGCTGTAATTATCATCTGTAGGTTATCATCCGAAGGTCTAATGCTTTCAACCGAATATAATTCGCCATGCCAATCTAAAAAATGATTATACAACAATCTGGAATCGTATCTTGCAACAATGGACACATATTCATTGGTAAGGTTTACACCCGCCTTAATCAATTCAGAGCCACTTAACACTTGCACGTTACATCGCATATCAAATACACGACTTGTGACCTTAGTGTTGCGCCCTGTGGAGTCTCTTGTACTCTCCATAGACTTAACAGTTAATTTATGTCTTAGTCTGCCAGCGTTTATCATATATTCCCAAGCTTAGTAGTTTTTAACAGTTGCAAAGCACTCATAGGTACTTCGGTCATTTTATCACCTATAACACTTTCACGATTAGCATATAGGTCTGCAACAATGATTTTACATGCTTGTTTAACCATGTGTGGTACTTCATCAGCAGAATAACCAGCGTTAAATACTACTGTAGCATTTGAATAAGGGTCAGCAGTTACATCGGTAACTGTTAATATTTCCGAATACTCATTGAATTCATATGTTAGTAAGTCTGCACCTACCATAACTGACACAATTGAATTAATAGGTGAATAAGGTAGATAAGATGATGTTTCATGCACTACAAATTGACCTGTGACTAAGCATTTACTAAATAACCGATTAGTTGATCGTTCACATATGTCAGATGCAGCCTGAATTAATGAGATGATATAAGTATCATCATCCTCAAAGTCTACAATGTTTAACTGATTTTTAGCCTCGTCCAAGGTTAATATTTTCAATGGTTCAAGACGTGCGAATTTGGTAAACATTGTAATCCTCTTATAAAAAAGGCCAGTGGTGTTATCCACCGACCTTTTACTTATTACACTTGCAGAGTGTTAATTATGCGCTAGCAGTAGTTGCAGCACCGATGATGATAGCATCATTTTTACCCACAATTTCAAAGTATTCTTTATTCACTTTGACGATGGTAGAACCATCACTTGTATAAGGGTCAAGAAGGATGTAATCAATATCGCCTTTACTGATGTAGAAAGCAGCATCTAACTTACCAAAGATAAGGAAGGGTGCATCTGCCACATTGAAGTTAGGCATATAATCATCTAGTACAACAGGATAACCATTGATAGACATTGGTTGACCCATATAACCAGCAGTAAATACAGGATTATCGTTAGCATCACGTAACTTTTTGAACTTACCCAATGTAACCCTGTTCATGTACCATTTAGCACCAGCTAGATAAGCTGTAGGTAACGCTGTTTCAAAGTCAAGCAACCAATCAACAATCGCTTTATCTGTAGCAGGTAATCCACCAGCAACACCCGTTCCAACAGCAGGGTAGAAGTCAGGATTACGTGCACCAGCACCAATTGTAGGTTTAAATGACTGACCAGTAGAAGCAGTAAGATCTAAACGTGAACTAGATAGAATACCACGCATGTTTTTGCTGCCACCATTACCAAAGAGTATTTGGTTAACAACATAACGGCCTACTTCATCATCCAATAAGCGTAACAATTGACCGTAAAGATCCAAGTCACTACCACTCATGGCTTCATCAGTAATACGAGGTTTAGCGTTGATTTTAGCTATCTGGTTTACAACTTCTGCATAACTTTGTACTTCAGTTTCAGAAATAGTACTACCAGCAACGTTCTCAATACCTTGCTGTACAGAAGGATAAGAGATTAACACTTCTTCACGTAGGCTACGAGGCATGTTACGCATACCAACAGCACCCATAATGGGGTAGGCTTCACGCGCACGTTCTGTAACTTCACGCGATAATACTTGTTCGATAGATTCTAAACCAACACCAGTTTCAGTAAGGTTTAATGCAGCTTTAACATGTTCAACAACAAACGATTTAAAACGACCTGTGTCTTTACCTGCTTCATCTTTAGCACGTAAGAACGAACCGATAGCAGTTTTAACAGCAGTTTTAAGTTGCAATTCTTGTGCTTTGGTATCTAAAACCAACTGTGGCTTGTTACCTTTAACTTCAAGATCAGCAATTTCGTTTTTCAGTTCAAGAATGTCAGCAGCAAACTTGGCTTTTTGAGCTTCACTTACTTCTTTTTCAGATTTAAGTTCAGTAGCAATTTTAGCAAGTTCAGTTTCAATAGTGACATTCTTAGTTTGAAGTTTGTCGTGGTTAGCTTGCGCTTTGGCAAGTAATTCTTTAAGTTCATCCATTAGAGGACTCCTGTAAAAAGTTGATAAAAATAAGTAAGTTAATCACTGTATCTCACAGTCTTTTCACAGTATCCCACTGTTAGTTAAACATAGAATATTTTTTTAACACATCTAAGTCAAGTGATGTTTTAGTTTCTGGTTTGTACACCGAGCATATCATCATAGCTTGCTTTCTGGATAACCCACCTTCACGTAGTAAACGTTCTAGTTCTCTGATGGTAGGTAATTCACCTTCTTCAAAGTGTGATTTTATACTCTGTAAAGTAGATTCATCGTTACAGGCAAAGTTAACAAATGATATTTCTTTAACATCTATTTCGTGTAACTCATTTACTTGTTTTTCTCGGTTCATCTTTTCTTCGATAACGTTATAACCGATGGAAAACTTATTGATTGCATCGTCTTTAGCCAAAGCATATAAATCATTACCTGCTGTTGTCTTAGATAATTTACCTTCAAAGAATAAACCTTTACTATCTTCTTCTATTCTATGGATTTTACCTACAGGCATACCATAAGCGTCATGTGACCATAATAAAGATGGTGTAGTACCATTCGCTTTATGATGGTTGATACTCTTGGTGTAACAACCATCCATAGCCACGTCTAAGGCTTTGTCTACTACATTCTTTACGTTACCGTATGCAGTAAAAGTCATATCATCACCTTGACTTTTAAGCTGGATTTCACCAAATAACTTATTCATCTGTTTCTACCTCTGTTGTTGCGGGTTTTTCATTTGCGGTATTTTCCCGCGCCAAAGCTGCTGCTTGTAATTTGGGTATATCGGTCAATAGACCGAAGGTTAGATTGTTCGTGTCAATTGCGAACACATCACCACCATCAACGTTGTCACGTCCTAAATCTTCACGTCCTTCATTCAGACTTATTAAACCAGTCTTAATTTCAGCAGCAATGGATTCAGCTTGAGACTTACGATCACCCCTTGTGTATTGTCTTACATCTACTTCCACAACTAAACTAGCGGGGAGTATATTGTTCAATGCATTTTCAAACTTAGTTATCAACGGTACTAAAGAGTCACGCAAATAAGATTTATTATTTTCTTCAAGGCTATTATATTTCTGTGCCTCAACTACACCTACCCGCGAAGGTGGTACTCGGAATACTCCACATAACTGAATACGACTGAATACCCGTTGTTTAATCAATTCACTATCCGCAGGGGATAATCCCATAGCTTGGTATTTTAATCCGTTTTCTAATACAGCAGTCTTGCCAGAATTACCTGCACCACCATGAGTTTTACCCCATTCATCTTTCAATCGCTGTATAGCCGCAGCATCGTTAAATATTGCGTCAGTAGTAAGTACCCCTGATGGTCTTGCCCCTTTTTCCATCAAGCTTGCTATATGCTTCTCTTGACTTACAGCTACACCTATATTCATTGCCGCAGCAGATATAGGGGATAAACCCTCATAACCATTTAAGCTGTTTAATTTGATGTGAATAAGCGTATCGCCAGCAAATGTAATTTTTGGCTTACCATCATTAGTAGAATACGTGTAATACACTCTACCGTTAGAATCCATAGAGGGTCTGATATTAGTTTGGAATCTAAATGGTATTAGTTCTGCAATGTTCCCGAATTTATTTAGTATAGGTAACATGTAAAAATTACCGTACAATTCTATATTCGTTACATACATTTCCAGCAGATCTTGTGTGGTCATGTAATCGTTAGGTTTCATCGAGAATATACGATGTTCTCTTGACCCTCGTTCTAATTTTTTACCACTACGTTTAACCGTTAATGGTAGTTGCCCTATTGATTCTGATTTATCACGAATACATGTATAAACAATATCTGTGTCAATGGCTGTAGTAGGTGTTACCTTTACACCAGCATGTGTATTGTTACTACCGAACATAGGTATACCAAACTCATTTTCATATTTGGCAAGTAAACTCTTAGTTTCAGTCAATTCAGACTTTACAGATTTAGACGTAAACCAATTTGAAGGATTAATGTTTATACGCATAAAAGTTCTCTGGTTTCATATGGGTTTACGTCCGCTGGTTCCTGTAAAGTAGCACAAGAAAGAGCAATAATTGTAGCTATTAATGGGTCAATTTTATCCGTTTTATCATTTTCACGGACTATTTTGACGTTGTTTTGTTCAGTGAATTTCGCTATAGCACATGTGCAAGCAAATTCAAATAGTAAATCATTGTATCTGAATGTGGCCTCTTTAATCAATCCCTCTAATTTTTTAGCGGGTTCAGACATATTTCCAGTACCTTGCGATACGGATACCATTGGAAAATTATCACTCTCAATTAAATCTTCTGAAATTTCTCTCATGTGCCAAGGATCATACCCTAACATTTCAACATCAAAATACTTAAACGCCCATTTTATAATGTCTTTAACTTGTTCATCACGTATGGTATTTGTATCCACCAATATTAACACACCTTTGTCTACAGCCTTACGATAAATTTGCTTCAAGTGGTCGGTAGCTTCTTCCATTGTTTTTCTTGGTAATAAATGCACATAGAAACAGTCAGAGCCATACAAATCATTAGGGAACAATAAACATAATGAGGTTAAATCGTGAACTCTGGATCTATCAATGCCACCAAAGCATTTTTGACCCCCATAATCACCAACCACTTTATCAAACTTACATTCGTTAACTTCATCCATGTTGAGCCATTTGTCATACCCGGATACAAACAGGTTTAAATGTTTGGTCAGGAAATTTATTTTTTCCTCGCTGGATAGTTTGGCCTCAATACATCTATCTCTCATATAATCCAAGCGAGGTTGATAACCTATGCCCGGATTAGCTTTTACCCATACTTCTTCATCATCCCATTCATCACCTTTGTCTACCTCATATATAGCATAGAAGTAAGCATCCTGTTCAATCACACCAGATAGCACCGCTTTACCCGCTTTATTGAGGTCGGTACATATTCCATCCAACACTGTACCTGCTGTTGTAATTGTGAACATGAGTCCTTCTGGTTGAGCACCAAATGCAGACACCATTACACCGTATAGGTTACGGTCTTTAATAGCGTGACATTCATCCAAATTTGCTACAAGCGGGTTTTTCCCATCTAGTGTGTTACTGTCACTGGCTAAAGGCATAAAATGCCCTTCTTTACTGGGCATCAGTATATCGTGTGTTCGTGCCTCAAATATGGTTTGCAGTCGCGGGGATAGTTTAATCATGGTATGAGCAGCAGACCATAATTCCTTTGCTTGGTCTTTCTTAGTAGCTACCGAATATGCCCTCGGTTTGAAATAACCCGACTTGTACATGTAGTATAATGTGAGTCCACCAGCTAATGTACTCTTGCCATTTTTCCTACCGACTTGAATATATGCATACTTGTATTTGCGTAACCCTGTAGCTGTCACCTTCCACGCAACAAGACTACACACAATAAATATCTGCCAAGATAATAATGTTGTAGGTTTACCCACTTCCTTACCATCAGTGATAGGGATGAATTTAAACCATAGTACAACCGACTTAGCAGCTTCTATATCAAAATACACGTCCTTTCTATTTAGGTCAGTTAAGTGACGCTCACATGCTTTACGTATCCACTGACCAACTTTAATATCACCATTAACTACATCATGGGCATACTTGTGACACCATCTGTAGTCCTGATCGCCTTGCTCCAAATGGGGAAAGGCATATTTAGAATCTACTTTCATTGCCATTTAATTATTATCCCACCTACAGTTACACCTAAACAGAACACACACCAGAAACAACCACATAAATACCATACGTGATGAACATTTTCATTTATTAATCTTGGTGGTGGTGGTGGTGGTGGTGGTGGTAACGGTTG
>Ga0209119_1003238_pt1 | contig 14141 bp, 10 predicted proteins | sample COG_03_FD_184747 | JGI IMG/M metagenome (GOLD analysis project Ga0209119, IMG submission 184747) | Pelagic Microbial community sample from North Sea - COGITO 998_met_03 (SPAdes) (version 2) | ecosystem: Environmental > Aquatic > Marine > Neritic zone/Coastal water | place: Helgoland, sampling... | reverse complement strand
ATTTTTTTTTTTAATTATCAAGCCTAGTCTTTGATCAAATTCAAAATTCTGCTCTGTTCCATCGTTAACTGTATCGTCATAATTAATAATGTGATTAACACTGCGGATAGCAAAATTTTTATTGAACAAATATGTAAAATGTGAATCAAGTACCAAGCCTGGTCTAGTATTGTTATAATTGGTTCCTCCATCACTGATTAATGTTGTAAAATATCTAATTTTACCTTCAGGATAAAATTTTTTGGTTTCCGCATGCAGTGTTGAAGAAAAAAAAATAATCAAAAGGAAAATGAAAATTTTTTTACAAGAATGCATTGCAATTAGTCTAAATGTTATTTGTTACTAAATATACATTTATTAGATAAAATTGATTGCAGATTTGTTAATCCCTTTAGTTTTGAAATAAATTTTTTTTGTGTATTAATAAAGTATAGCAATCGCACGATAAACTAAGAATAATAGCATTACCATTCCAACTCCTCCTATTATGTATGCAATAATCCAAGACTAACAAATCCCATATCAGGTTTGAATTAGAATGGTTTACCTGCTTTAATTGCAAATTCATTTTCGAAGTCTTTATTATTTTTAATTAATCTTCTTATTGAAGTAGAAAGATACCAACTATCAATTAGATTTAAATCAAAACCGAGCTCCAATTTTATAGAATTAGAATAGTCTTCTTTTACAGTATAACTGTACTCAGTGTTGGGATCAGATATATAAGATGCTTTAACTTCTGAATTAGGAGTTAAATTTTCAAAAAATTCAATTCTACCGTAAGGTAAAAAATAACCTTTCTTAATTTTTTTTTTATATTTTGTTAAAGCACCAATTGAAATAGATTTGTTTTTTAAATTTTGTTCTTCAAATTTTAAGGCTTGAATATTACCTATCTCTGAAAAACTTTCTAATTTAGATAAACCATAATCAAATCTTCCAAATAATAATGAAGTAAAGTTATCTCTATCCATTATTTTATTAAATTTAATTGAAGTAAAATATTGCTTAACACCTCTATTTCCAGTTAAAGTATTAGAAGTGTTGGCTTGCTCAATTCTTGTTAGATCATTATCTATATATCCATAACCAGCTAAACCATCAATAAAAGTAGATTTATTGTTATGCCAGCTTGAATATATTGTTGTACTTTTTGCATTAGATTTTATTTTAGTGCCTAATTGCCCAACATCAGTGTCCTGATCTTCCAGTCTAATAGCTATACCAAAAAGTGTATTTTTCCTTATTATTTTGTCCATCCCGATTGTTAAAGCATCTGAGTCGAACTCTTGATTTACCTTACCTGATTTAAGTTTAATTTTACCCTTTTTTAAATATCCAGAGCTCCATACTTTCCACTTTCGAGGCACCATTCCAAATTCATTTTTTAAATATTTTGAAAGAGGTAATTCGTTTATAAATTTTTCAATATTTTTATTAGATAGCTTTTGTTCTTTGTTAACATTACCCTTTAAAAGATAAGCATCTAATAATTTTGCATACGGATAGGTGTCTTTGTTTGTTATATCAATATCTATGCCTATATCTTGAAATTTAATATTTTCATTTTTTTTTGTAGTTCGATACCACTCCATTCTTTCTAAAATAGAATTTGTTGAACTATAAATAAATCTTTTTGCGTTTTCTGATTGTCCTTCAACTATCCCAACTAATTCTTTATCATCAAAAACATCAAATGGGTTATCCGTAGCTTCAGTAGATGTTATGGATATTGATGCTGCTCCAAAAACTGTAGCAGTACCTCCCTGACCACCATACTCAATAATATAAGCATCAACATTAACGTTATCAATTACAAAATCATTCCACTTTCCTCTTCTATCGTCATCTATGGCTCCATAAACGTGCATATAATCTTCATTGTTTCTGTTGTAATCATTTGGTTCACGGTCACCATTGCCAGCTACAAGCCAATTTAAATAACTTTGTTCTGAACATCCGCTGATTGTAGCGCCTGGTCCACCAGAATTTAAAAGAGGTTGGTTTGCGCAAGTATAGGTTTGGCCAGCTTCAGGTCCATCCATCCACTTCCATATTCTTTCAGTTCCACTATCAGATCCTCCAGTCCATGCATTTGTTGAAATTTTATCTTTTATCCATGCATTTTCTTGTGCAGATGTAATGTTTACTAAATAACCACTAAGCCCATTAAATTTTTGTGCATCGCTTTTAGCAGCTGCTCTTGCATCATCCCAATCTATATCTGTAGCTGCAATAGCTCTATAATAATGACCATTAACAGGATTGTAAGAGGCGCCTGTTGGTGTTGCAGAAACTGAAATAGTAGCACTAGAAGTACTACCATCACCTTTAAACGAAAGTGTAGCTAATGCATTATTAACTTCTGCTTGAGTTCCCTCAAAACCAATCTCTGATCTATCATTGTCTTTGCAATCAGTAGGTTCAGAACTAGAGTCAGCTGTATAACCACAGAATCCATTAATTTGTTCAAGGCCTGTAACCGTTGTTATTTTTACAAAACCGGCTGTTGCAGTAATTGAAATAAGCACATCTGTAGAAAAACCACTTACAGAAGGAGTAGTGCCAGTTTCAGAGAGTAATACAAAATCTGAAGTATTGGTTGTTAAAGTTGAAGGAAAAGTGAAGCTTGCAGAGTAAACTACTTTAGTACTAAAAAAGATAATCAAAAAAAAAGTAGTAAAAATAAATTTCATAAATTTTTGTAAATCAGCTAAAATTTATTTGAAACTTCTATATTTGCACCATAGTCAGGAATTTCACTCATCAGAGTGTAATTAGATCCAACAGTAATATCAAACCCATTTACCTTATTGGTTAATGATAAGCTGGTAGTGTTAAAATTATTTACATCAAAGACAAATTTCATTTCATCAATTGGCACATACCCTACAGATAAATAAATTTCATTACTGTGGCTTTTAACAGATTGAAATCTTTCAAAATTTCCAACCAATGACCATCCTGATATGGAAGTGACATCAAAACCATAACCAATTCTAAAATTATGTTTAGGGTTATTGTCTACTTTATAATTGTAGACTGTACTTTGACTATTTAGATAATAAAATTCTGCATCTGATGATGGACTTAGATCAGCAATATATTCTAACCGCCCATGGTGATTTATAATTTCATCTTCTTGCTTATCAGTATCAGTTTTATCTAAAAGGATACCAGTTGTAACTAATACAGATTTAATATTTTGATCCTTATAAAGTAATGCGTCTGTTAAACTGTTAGCTACAGTTGATTTTTCTCTAAAGGCTTTAAGCTTTGTGTACCCTAAATCTAATTTGATGCCAGAATTGAGATTTATATCTTCATCAACTACTCTTTTTCCAAAATTAAATGATCCAAAGATCTGCTGTCCTTGTCGGTTACCTTCTAAGGTGTTGCCATAAGTAACTCTTTTTTGATCAATCTCTAGTAAACTAACTCCAATTAATGCATCAGTAAAAACGTCATCATCTCTAAGTTTGGTGCCATATAACGCCAAACTATAAGCATCTGTGTCTAATTTGCTTCCTTTGTATCCAATATCAACACTATCGTTTCCATACTGAAAAACGTATCCATACATAGTATCTCTATCTTCTTCTTTAATTCTATCTGCACCAATTGAGATACCATAACTATGAAAATCTTTTGATGATGAATTTAAAGATTTATTTTCTCCCACACTAACTCTACCCTCGCTCCACTGAAACCAATCATCACTATCATAACTTCTATCAATTTCTTTTTTTGAGCTTTTTAGAGCGGTGACTAATTTTGATATTTTTTCATTTGTAAAATTAATTTCTGCATTAAGATTTGATAAATTGTCTTTATTTTTATGTCTTCTTAACCACTCAATTCGATGAAAGATTGGAAGAGTGTTATTTTTAATTATACGTTTTGATAATTCAACATTAGCTTCAATGGTTGCTGTAATATCTTCATCATTAATAGGATCACAAGTAATTGTACCGGCACAAGCTAGGTTATATTCATAAACAACATTTGTTCCTGCACCAGAATCTGCAGTGTCTCCAGTTACATATAGTTTTGTAAAGTTAGCTGTAAATTTAAATCCCCTCATCTCAACGGTTTGTGAGCTAATTGAATAACTGGTTACATGAATAATCGTACTTACATCCCATGCAGTAGGCAGTTTATACTTGTTAATATCATCTCCACCATTTCCACCAAGATACATAAAGGTTCCATCTGAACTAAATTGTATATTTCTTAAATTATTTTCTTCACCTGTAAAAGCATTTGACTCCACTTGATTTGTTGCACTTGATAGATCCCAAGGTGTAGTTAAATCATATTGAATTACTTTTCCGTGATCACGCTGTGCAATGTACACACGCGTACCATCTGTTTTAAAAGCTAATGCTCTTATTTGAACATCACTTCCATTGGTAATACTCAACCTAGTATCATATGATAAAGTTGAAGTATCCCAAGCAGTGGCAAGATTGTACTGTTCTACGCCTACCTTTGTTGATTGACTATGAATTACATACATAACTTTTCCATCGGGCTTAAATTCTATTGCATGTGGCTTATCTATATTAGCACCTCCAGCTTCAACAAGGTTGGTTGCAGAAGTTTTGGATGCGGTACTAATATCAAATGGAACAGATAATGAATACTCAATGACTACAGGATTTGTTTCGTCAGCAGTAACATACATTCTTGAACCATCTGGATTAAAAGTTATTCCTCTAAGATGCTTAGTGTCTGATGAAATATCTTTTTCTTGTTTAAATTCTAAAAAAGCAAAAGAATTGGAACAGAAAAAAAATATATAAAATATTGAAATAAGAAATATTTTTTTCATTCTGATAGTAAATAACTTGGGATTAATTCACTTAAATTATATATTACTATTCAATGAATTCTGGAATGACCCACCTATTTTGGGTTTAATAATTTTATATTATTTACTATAAAATTGAGGACTATTGAGAGGTTGAAGGTTAAAGATTTAGACTTTGATAAAATTAGGTATCTAATATTCTATTTAAGAATACTAAATGGGTCTTGAAAACAATCAATCTCATCTAAAGTTTCAAAAAAAATTTCATTTAAAGATGAAGAGTGGATTGTTTGGCACTCTTTTTGTATTTCCTCTTCATTTAAAGATGAACTATTTTTTACTAGAGAATTTATGTGTTCACCGGGTGTATAACCTGTTGTTTTTTTAATTCCATAAGATGTGGCTGCAGAAGCGCCTGTTAGTATAGGACTGCCTGTTTTGGCCATAGTATATGCTGGGCCCGCAATTGAACTGTATTGAGCACAACCATTTAAAACTATAAAAATGATAATAAAAAAAATATTTTTCTTCATATATTCAAGCACCTTAACATATTATCTTTATAATAATTTTATTTTTATTTGGAAGCTTATTCATTTTTATTTTATAAGTTGTGTATTTTTAATATCTAAAGCCAAGCAAGTAATATCATCTCTTAATTTTTCTGCTCCCCAATTAAGTTCTATTGTAATAGAATCTATTATGTTTTGTGGGGTAACAATTTCTAAATTTCTTACTATTCTTTCAACTCCTTCTACTCCAAGTTCTTGACCATTCCTTAAATAACCTTCTGTTACACCGTCAGTATAAATTAAAAATGTTTTTTCTTTCAAATTAGTGGTTTTTGATTTTACCATAGACTCTGAAGAATATTTTATAATTCCTATTGGTGGTATTTCAGATTTCATAAATTCAAAATTTTTTTCTTTATCAAAAACCATAATACTTTCATGACCTGCATTCACAAAAATCGCGTCTCCAGTTTCTATATTAAATTTTCCAAACACAGCTGTCATAAACATTCCTTTAAACTTTGCTTCAACTAGTTCATTATTTACTGTAAAGACAACTTTTTCTAATGGATATGATAAATTAGAAATTGTTCTAAATATTGAGGCTGCTTTAGCCATATACATACCAGCTGTAATACCTTTTCCTGATACATCTGCTAATATGAAAAAATATTCATTTTCACCTACATTAACTACATCAAAAAAATCTCCAGAAACATCTCTTGCTGGAACATTTTTTGCATAAAGAAAATTTTTAAACTTTGATATGTCTGGAAATAGACTTTTTTGTACATCACCTGCAAGCTCTCTTTCTTTTAGTAACTTTGCCTCTTTTTGCAAATTTACTATCGCAATTTGATTTTCTTCTATAAATCTAAAATAAAGTCCAGTTAAGAAAGTAATTGTGATCATGAATATAGGATAGCTAATATCTACAAGTTGGGATTTAAATAAAAAGGCACTAAAACCAATTATAATTACTACGGTTAAACTTCCAAAGAATATTAATAAACTATATTTGGGTTTGGTTTGTTGGGAGAGAAAAAAAACAACACCAGCGACTACAATTGAAAATAGCAATTCAAATATATAAGTGTTTGGATTTCGAATAAGATAGGATTGATCTAAAATATTTTCAATTATGTTTCCATGCACTTCAACTCCTGGAATTGTATTTCCTAAAGGAGTTTTTACTAGATCAAACAGGCCCTGTGCTGATGCACCAATTAAAACATACTTATCTTTAAATCTTGATGGATCAAATTTGCCCTCAAAAACTGAGCTTGCAGAAATATACTGGTTTTTTAATGATTCTTTATATCTAATCCAAATAATTCCATTCGGATCTGAATAAATTTTATGGGGTCTTGAGCTTATTCTATCAATGCCTGCCTCATTCATCTCTACATACAAATTCTTTTGGTTTGACCCCACACGGATCATTTCAAGTGCCATTGTCGGATATAACTGATTTTTCAAACGAACAATCAATGGAAGTGATCTAATAATACCATCAGTTTGATCTAAAAAAGAAATAGAACCCAATCCTTTTACACTGTTTTCTAGTTTTTCAAGTGATCCTATAGAGTGAGGAAAAGAATAAGTGAACTCATTAGGATCTCCTCCTTTTGCAAGAAATTTTGCTTTTGGTGATCTATCATATGTTCCATGAGAGGAAACATTGCTACCAAGTACTGCTGTAACTGATTTTGATTTTTCTAGCTGCTCTCTAAATATTTCATCAGGTCCTTTAATATTTTGCAAACGAGCAACGTCGTCTGGTATTAAATTATAAGCACTAATTATTTCTTCGGGAGATTGTTTATCTTTCTCTGTAAAGAAGATATCAAAGCCTATTGCTTTTGGGTTTGTCGCATTAACATTTTCCACAATCTTTGCAAAAATAGATCTATTCCAAGGAAATTGGCCAAACTTACCTAAACTTTTTTCATCTATATCTATTATAATAACTTCTGAATCTTGCTTATTTAATGGAAAAATTTTTTGGTAAACATCAAAACTCAAATAAGAAATTGATTTTATAAAACTTGGATTAATTGTTTTTAAAAAAACTAATAAAAATAATAAAATTAAAAAAATTGTATAGTTCTTATATTTATTAAATAAAAGTTTCATATTTATTTTATTGATTTTTTTATAATTAAAAAATACGATTTAAGCTAACCATTGCTTCATCAATGGTATTCGGTTTTAATACATCTTGATTATTTAATTTAAAATCAATTTCAAAATCATTAATATTTTTACTTATCTTATACTCAGACCCTAGATTATCTGATCCTGCTACTTTAAAAGCATAGTTGGTTTTTTTATTAGGCAAGTATCCAATCGTAATATTAATATTATCTGTATATCCAGATCCTAAAGCTTGATTACGCTCATATATTAAAAAGACACTCAAACTATCAGGTAAAATTATATCTATACCAACTTCACCATTTACATTATGTAAGGCCCCTGAGTATAATTTTTCCTGAAAATCTACGGTACTATCAGAAGCATAAGTATATTTAAAGTTAGAGGAACGGCTTAAATCAGCCATATATTCTATCTTACCATGTCTTTTTATAAAGCAGGTTTTATTTTTCACACCTGGGCAAAAAGTAGATTCATTTGGTAAATCATCCACTACTCCCATTGCTGTTCTTAGTTTTAATGTTTGTATGTTTTGATCTTTAACTTTAATTGCACCAATACCAGACTCTGTATATCCATCTAATATAGTGTGCCCAATATCAGCTTGTATAGAAGGGATTAAAATAAAGTTATCTTTTTTGATCTCGTCTTTTGTCTTAACTGCCCCATATACTTGCCTACCATCTCTACTAGCTTTTATATGTTGGCCGTCTAAAACAGTTAGAACATTGTACTTTAATTTACCAAAACCAATAACGATATCCTCAGATTTTGTATCATTCTCAATTGGGGTAGTAGAATAATAACTAAGGTTGAATGTATCAGTATCTATATTGCTTCCTTCCATTCCAACATCAACGTTGTTATTACCAAATCTAAATGCCAATCCTTTTATTCCATTATTATCAGTAAATTTATCAGCTCCAAGGGTAATTGCTTCAGTACCAATTTTTTTAAATGAAGAAATATTTGTGTCTCCTACTCTTCCAATTGCAATACTTCCTTCACTCCAAAAAAAGATATCTTGTTGTTTATCTTCTGTCTTTTTTTCAAGAGATGCTTGATGTGCAGTTATTTTTTCTGGAAGTTTATCCATCCAAGAATTTAACAGTGAGTTATCTGATTTAATTGCAGTAGTAAAATTATTTAATTTGTTATCATTTGTATCTTTTGGACCAATAGTTATGGACTGACCATTTTCTACTTTTTCATTAACTGAAAGTATTCTATCTGGAATTTTTTTTACCCAGTAATTTAACAATGGATTATCAAGTTGAGTGGCAGTATTAAAATTAAGATCTATATTGAGATTTGATAAATTTTGATTATCTTTATTTCTTCTTATCCATTCTAAACGGTTTAAGGCACTTTTAGTTGAATGATCAATGGTTCTTTTAGCAATCATTATTTGTGCTTCTGCAATTCCAGTTCTGACACTATTTTCTGTAACTGGAGGACATTTTCCAGCAATGATATTAAAGGGACAAGATACATTAAATTGAAGTACTCTATCACTGGTGCTATCATTTTGGTCATTTGCTAAAAATATCATTAATCCATTCTTACTAAAAGCAAGACCAGCCAATTCTGAGGATATATTATTAGCACTTGCTTTTGTTCTTATGTCTACTGAACCATCAACTGTAAAAGAGGATGTATCGTATGCTGCTCCCAATGAAATTTGAGTGACAGTATGATTGTTATGATCATGGTAGAATAATCTAGTTCCTGTTGAATTAAAAAATAAAGACATAGGGTTACCATCTACAGGTAACGTGATACCTGCACTAGTAACTAAAGAGATTGTCTCTAAGTCATAGGGTGTTGAAAGATTATACTCTAAAATTCTTTCATCTGCTGCGTCCTGAAATATGATAAAAATTTTTGTTCCATCATTATTGATAGCAACGCCTTGTGCCTTGTTGTTTTTATTATTTGCTCTATTTCCAGCTTGACTATTTAATTGTAAAGTATCCCCATCAAGGTCGGTTGTTTTTTGAGCAAAACTACATGTTGAAATATCGTAAGGTGAAGTTAAATCATATCTAAAAATTTTATCTATATTTGATCCAGCTTCATTATTTGATCCTGCTCTAGCAATAAAAAGTTTAAGTCCATCAGTAGAAAATGACATATCAAAAATTCTTCTATCGTTGCCTGAATTGCCTGTTAATTCACATCTTTCATCATCTCCAGCATATGTTTTTGTCGATATGTCAAATGGTGTAGAAAGTTTGTATTCTGCAATATATCTAAAAGTGTCACCACCATTTTGATAATGCAAAAATACTTTTAATCCATCGGAACTAAATGCTAAACCACGTACAATTTGTTGTGCATCATTACTATCCACAAATAATGCATTTTGAACCTCATCACTAATTATTCCCCATGAATTAGAGATGGGGAAAAATAGAAAAAAAATAATTAAAATTCTTTTTAATAAAAGCATAAAGTTTTGTTAGTGGACAGATAGGCTTATTTCTTACGTTTTCTTTTGTTCTTTGCTTTTTTCTTTTTCTTAGCTATTTTTTTCTTTGTTATTTTTTTTGCTTTTTTCTTTATAACTTTTTTCTTTTTAACTTTTTTCTTTACTACTTTTTTCTTTTTAGTCTTACCTTTTTTCTTCACTGCTTTTTTCTTTTTAGTCTTGCTTTTTTTCTTCACCGCTTTTTTATTTTTCTTTTTATCTTTTTTCTTCACCGCTTTTTTATTTTTCTTTTTATCTTTTTTCTTCACTGCTTTTTTATCTTTACTTTTATCTTTTTTCTCGACCACTATTTTGTCTTCTGTTTCAATAACTTTTTCTTCAACAATGTTTTCAGTTTGTGCTATGTCTGAAACCTCTTCTTCATTTGTTGTTAGTAAAACAATTCTCTTTTCTTCATCTTTTTTAATATTTTCTTTAATTAATATTTTTATCTCTTCTTTATCAAAACCTTGAGCTTTAAGTTCTTGTCTAATTTTTTTTCTAGTAGCTTTTCTTTCTTCTTTTGTGGCTCCATCAAGTTTTGTAAGCCTAGCTACTTTCATTCTTTTTTTAAATTTTTTCAGTTGGTTTTTTGTTATTTGTTTTGCTTTTCCTGGTGCATTACCTTTAACCATACTTGCCACACTGTAAGGATTGCTCAATAGTGTTTGACCCAAATTATTTCCTACAAGAACTGCCCCAGGCCTTAAACCCAATGTATTATTTTTCCCAGGTCCTATTAATAAAGTGTCTGTTTTTTGATTTGATACTATGGTTTGAAACTCTGTTCCTCTTGAGCCCAAAGTTCCTTCAGGAACGTTAACTGTTAGGCTGTCTGGATTCTTTTTACTTATTAAACCCGAAATTATTTTTAAACTTCCCTTTTTAACATTAGCTACAATTTTTCCATCATTTGTTGCTGGATTGTATATAAAGGTATCCATTACAACTTCTGAGTCTGATCCAATAGTAAATGTTGATTGATCTAATAGTAAAATTTGTGTGCCTGAATCAATTCCAGCATAAATCGTTTCGTTTAAATAAATTTTATCCCCAGCTTTAAGTTCTCTTGTGTTAGTTTTAGCTGTTCCAGATACCGCACCTACAATTCCAATTAATTGTTTATCAATATCGATTTTTTCTTCTGCCTGGGTGATATTGAATACAAAAAATAATGCTATAATTGTCGATAAAATTTTTTTCATCCACTTAAAGTAACATTTTTGACAACTTTTTCAGCTTGGCTTGACCCATATTAGGTGGAGGTTTCTGGTCTTTAATAAAAAAAGTGCCTTATATGTAGTCTAAAATCAGTCTTTATTTTGATTATTTATTTAAGTGGAATGACTTTGATAAACTAATTGCGAACGAATCTGAAATATAATCATAATTAATTATATTGGCTTCAGAGATGATTTTTTCGTATGAAAAGTTCACAAATAAACTTTTATCTGGATCGATTGAGGGAAAAAAATCTCCAAGTGCTTTGGTAAGCATCAAGTCAAAAGTATTAGTTACATCCGATCTTATTATGTTTGAGTTTATGCTTGTATCTACATTTTTGTAATCATTAAAACTCAATGCATCCCCTACCGAAATATAAGCCCAAGGAAAAGCAAAATTTAATCTGAAACTCAAATCATAAGTTTCAAAGTCGTTTGTCCCCTCTTTTGCTTCTGAAATGCTATACCCTAAACCTGTTGATGATGAAATTATTTCATTAAACATATAATCGTGTCCAAGTGAAACGCCATGGCCTTTAGCATTCGTTTCATTTGCAGTTGTATCAGTACTATTTCTATTATTTTTAGAATCTGAAAAAGAATATCCATAGCTAAATGAATTTTTTTCTCCTACAGAAAAAAATCCTCCTATTCCTTGCATTAAAGAAAAGCTATCTGCATCATCTTGATAATCAGTTTTGCTTATCATTATATATGGACTTAAACTTTGGTTACCTAAAGATGTATCTAAAGCAAGAGTTAAACCATAACTTTCAAAATCATCTGCCGTTTCTTCTCTTTGATCTGAGTCTGTGAAACTGGTATTTATCATTAATGATGAAGTTTCCCCTAAAGATCGAGTTGCTGTTAACCCTAAGCCCTCACTATACGTTTTATCATACTTTGCACTATTAAATCCAATGACTTCATCAGCGCTACTTTGTAATCTTTTTTTTGAAACACTATTAACATTTTGATTGAAAACACCGCCAAGAGATACATCTGCATAAAAATTCCATAACTTAGGAGCTCCTCTTTCTTTAAGTGTAGTTTCAATTTGATTTATTGTCTCAATATCTTCTGCTGTTAAATCTTCACTAGTTTTAATGTCTTCAATTATAGTTAAAGCTTTATTTGGTGAGTCTGCTTGGACTAAAACTGAAAGCAGATATAGTTTTATTTCAACATTATCTGGATAAATCATATTTAATCTTTCCAGGGTTGCGATGGTTTGTTTATAATTTCCAATTTTTCCTTGTTGTTGTGCATACTTTAAATTTAAATCTAAATCATTTGGTTTTTGTAAAATTTGTAAATAAGTAATATTTTTTTCTGAAGAACCTGGAATTAAAATTTCTTCTCCATCAACTATGATTTTAGAGGCGCTAGTATCTGCAGCCATTATGGTGCTCGTCGTTTCTAGAAATAAGCCAATTAAAAAAACAAAAAATAAGACTAATGAAATACCACTTGTTTCTGGTTTTTTATTAATCATTTTTAGTCCAGATAAAGTAAAAGAAATATGGCATTGTTGCAGGAACTATGCCAAACCAAAACCATTCATCCCATCTAAAACTCTTATCTGATCCTAAGTTGCTAAGTCCATTCCACCAAGTTAGGTAACCAATAGCTATTATCCAAACTAAACTAATAGTTGCTGATATTTTTTCTTTTTTAGAAAGATTGTTGGAAAATAATTTTTTAGTAGGTTCATCCATTTTTATAAAAATATTTTATCAATTTAAATTACTTGCCCGTCCAAGTTCCGTTAGCAGTCATTGTTAGTGTTTTGTCTCCATTGGTTGCTGTCACAATATAGCTTGTCCCATCTTTAGCTATACACATGTCATAACCAGCTTCTTTTGTAATTATATCTCCCCCACCAAACAGTGCGTCTTCAATTTCTATTGAAGTATTGCCAGTTGAAGGTGGCACACCAATATCTGGTGAGCAGCTACCATCTTCATCTCCTGTAAAATATTCACTATTATCTGAGTAATATTCTGTTTGTGCTAAGGATATTTGCTGCATAACATTTTCTGCGGACTTTTGTTTTGTTCCTGAAACATAGCCGTTGTAACTAACAACACCTACAGCTGAAAGAATTCCTATGATTGCTACAACCACTAAAAGCTCAATTAAACTAAAACCTGAGCTTTTAGTGATCATAATTTTTAGATCTTGGTTTTATTCACCAACTTCAATTGTGTTTACAACTGTGTTTGCTGGTTCACCCGCCCCTGGTGTTGCACAATCGTTTTGAAAACAAGTTGTAATTGTTAATTCATCACCATCAGCTTCTATGTTAACAAAACCCATGTCTGCTTTCACAGCAAATGCACCATCTTTTCTTACAGCACCAGAATTTGTGTCATATGGATTTTTAAAATCTGCCAAAGCTAATACAGCAGCAGTAATCACCGTACCACCAGTTCGAGCTGTACAAGTAAGGTTATCACTCATTGCCTTATCCTCACCAATATTACATTTTTGATCTTCTGCAGCTATGTATTTTACAACAGATGCATGATTAGATTTAGCAGATGATTTTTTTGCACCCGCAGTATAACCATTATAAGCAACTGTACCAACTGCTGCTAAAATTCCTATAATTGCTACAACCACTAGCAATTCTATTAATGTAAAACCTTTATTATTTTTTTTCATATATAATTTCCTTTAATTAATTTTTACTCTTTTAAATTTAATCAATAATAACCTCTTAATCTAAGAAAATAGCCAATCATGCACCCATAATGGGTATATTTTCTTGATTTATGTGGTAAAAAATTGATGTTATCACCTTTTAAAATATGACTTATAAAATTAGTGAAAATGCGAACATCAGTACTGTTTTTCTAGATGGAGAAATAGACATGGATGTAACTGAGAAAGCCAAAGAAATTATTTTCCCTTTAGTTGAAGCGGGCAAAGAAGTTCATATTAATTTAAAAGATGTTTCGTAT
>Ga0209119_1003231_pt1 | contig 14158 bp, 10 predicted proteins | sample COG_03_FD_184747 | JGI IMG/M metagenome (GOLD analysis project Ga0209119, IMG submission 184747) | Pelagic Microbial community sample from North Sea - COGITO 998_met_03 (SPAdes) (version 2) | ecosystem: Environmental > Aquatic > Marine > Neritic zone/Coastal water | place: Helgoland, sampling... | reverse complement strand
AATCTAGTACTTTTTTGAGATATTTTCCAGTGTGAGATTTTTCATTTTCAGCGACTTGCTCTGGTGTACCTTTGGCAACAATTTTGCCTCCTCCGGCTCCACCTTCAGGTCCAATATCAATGACATAATCAGCACATTTTACTAAATCAAGATTGTGTTCAATAACCATGACAGTATTACCTTTATCAACTAGTTGTTGAAGGATATGTATTAGTTTTTTTACGTCTTCATAGTGGAGACCGATAGTTGGCTCATCGAGTAGGTACATGGTTTTTTGCGTGTGCGGGCGATACAACTCTGAAGCAATTTTGACTCTCTGTGCCTCTCCACCAGACAAGGTTGTGGCACTCTGTCCCAGTTTGAGATACCCAAGTCCAACTTCAAGCATTGAGTGCAACCGTTCTTGAATTGCAGGTACATCATGAAAGAAATCATGTGCGTCTTCAATATTCATGTGTAACACTTCATAAATATTTTTATTCTTGTAGGTTACATCCAATGTCTCCTTAGTGAACCTTGTCCCGTCGCAGACATCACACGTCACATACACTGTTGGTAAAAAGTGCATTTCAACCGCAATCACCCCATTACCTTGGCAAGCTTCGCATCTACCGCCTTTTACATTAAAACTAAATCGTCCAGGCTTCCAGCCTCTAGCCCTAGCTTCACTTGTTGCAGCGAAGAGGTCTCTGATGTGAGTAAAAGCTCCTGTGTATGTCGCCGGGTTACTTCGAGGAGTTCTCCCTATTGGTGACTGATCGATAAGTACTGAGCGACCTATGTATTCTGTCCCAGTGAATGTTGTCGCGTTAAATGTTTTTGGCGAACGATGTCTTTTCTCTAAACGTGCCTTGAGATTTTTGTCGACAATCTCATACATAAAAGTAGACTTTCCAGAACCAGAAACACCCGTCACACAAATGAGTCTGCCAAGTGGGATATCAACATTCATGTTTGTGATATTAAAGGCTTTGCCTCCTCTTACTTGAATCTTTCCTTTTTCGCTTTCACGACGTGTTGGTATTTCAATCTTTTTTTCACCTCTTAAGTATGACAACGTGACAGACTTAGAAGCATTTGTTTTTGCTGAAAGTAATGGTTCCAAGAAATCTGCTACTACTACTTCTCCTCCGTGCACCCCAGCTCCTGGTCCAATATCAATTAGATAATCAGCAGCATAGATTGTGTCTTCATCGTGTTCCACCACGATTATCGTATTTCCAAGGTCACGCAGTTCTTGAAGAGTTTTGATGAGTTTGTCGTTATCACGCTGATGAAGACCAATTGTCGGCTCATCAAGCACATAGAGAGCTCCAACTAATCCTGACCCAAGCTGTGACGCCAGTCGAATTCTTTGCGCCTCTCCACCAGATAGTGTATTAGCTCGTCTATCAAGTGTTAGGTATTCAATTCCAACATCAAGCATAAATTCGAGTCGCTCTATCACTTCACGTAAGGCTGGCCACGCAATGTCGTGCTGAGTCTTGGACAATTTCAGATTTGATATAAAATCAGCTGCTTGTTTTACAGTCATGGCAGTGAAGTCGACAATATTAATACCCAGATTAGACTTCCCGTCGCCACCTAAATATACTCGAAGAGCTTCTGGACGAAGTCGTGCGCCTTTACACGCTTCACACTCATCTGACTGAAAAATTCCCACTACACCAAGCCCATTACATTCAGTACACGCTCCGTAGGGTGAATTAAACGAAAAGAGTCTTGGCTCAACTTCAGGAAAAGAAGAACCGTCAACTGGACAAATGAATTTGGCTGACAAGATTCTTTCACTACCATCAGGGCTTTCGATTTTGACCAACCCATTTGATTCCTGCAAAGCTAATTCAACTGCTTCGGACAACCGCTCATGCGAGCCTTTTGGATCATCACTGAATTCACTGACATAAATCTCATCAATCAATACGTCTATATCGTGACGCTTTGTCTTAGTAAGTACAATTTTGTCTCGAAGCTGTTTGATTTCACCGTCAATTTTGACCGTCTCATATCCTTTGCCAAGCAAGTCATACAGCATCTGGTAGTACTCTCCTTTTCGTCCCACTACCAATGGCGAGAAGACAGTTACTCGTCCCTTAGACACCTCAATTCCCATTACTTCTTGTGACTGCTTTTTTGTTGCGGCTTTCACCTCTTTGTCTTCGATAGACTTTAAAACTATGCCGAGAATTTCATCTTGTGACAATTTCTGAATCGGGACATTAACATCCAAACAATACGGTTGACCGATTCGTGCATACAAAATACGTAAGTAGTCATAAATCTCCGTGATAGTAGCTACAGTTGACCGCGGATTTCGAGAAGCTGATTTTTGGTCAATCGATATCGCTGGCGACAAACCAGAAATCTCGTCAACATCAGGTTTCTGCATTTTATTTAAAAACTGTCGAGCATACGGTGATAATGACTCAACATACCGACGTTGCCCTTCAGCAAAAATTGTATCAAAAGCTAATGATGACTTTCCGGAACCAGAAGGTCCAGTAATCGCAATCATTGCCCCTCTCGGCATCTCTACATCAATATTTTTCAGATTGTGAGTACGGGCGCCACGAACACTAATCTTTTCATCATTCTTGGCTTCCCATTTCACTATAGTCTTTTTTTTGTTTGTCATAGCAATTATCCATCACGTGGGAGTGACGGTTGTACAGGCATTATACCCAGAGTTTAAAAAGGTGCAATTAAACATCAAATGTTAATTTCACATGTGTTCCCACTCCTTCTATTGATTCTACCGAAACTGTGCCGTGCAGCAATTCTACCAGTTGTTTCGTAATCCACATTCCCAAACCGGTTCCTGTTTCTCCGCCCTGGTCAGCTGTGCCAACTCTCATAAAAGGAGTAAATAACTTTTTCTGGTCACTAGCTGAAATACCATGCCCAGTGTCTTTAATTGTGATTACAGTTTTTAGACGAGTTTGCTCTAAACTAATTGCTACAGAACCTTTGTCTGTGTACTTCAATGAATTACTGACTAAGTTTGTTAAGACCTGCTGCAATCTGTCGGCGTCAGTCTCTACAAAGATGGGATTTGGAGGCAAGTTGAGACTAAACTCTATTCCTTTTTCTGCTGCGGTTTTATTAAACTCTGATGAGACGTTTGATAAGACTTTCCTAACATCTATTTCAGTAAATTTCACTTTAAGGTTACCAGATTGAATGCGGGCTACAGCGAGAAAATCATTAATAAGAGCGATCAGTCGCTTGGCAGAGGTATTGATGTTGTTGCTATACATTTTTTCGTCATTGGTCAGGTTCTGAGACTCAAGCAAAAAGCTGTTATACCCTCTTATGGCGGTAAGTGGCGCGCGGAGTTCGTGTGCAATAGTGTTTGTAAACATCATTTGGTCGTCCAATTTTTGCCTAACAAGCGCATATTTTTTATGCCAGTTTGTTTGTTGAAGTAGCCAGTAGGCTAAAAACATCAAAAAAAGAAATATGATTGGCAAAGCTAAGTACAGCTGCTGATGTCTAGCTAAAATAACAGAATCAGTTTTTGCAAAAGAGTGCTCCGTAAAAATATAATAAATTTCGTTATCTATTCGCACCTGACGAAAGGCTTGCCAGGTTCGTGAGCCGTCAATTGTAAAATCGTATATTAAGGAGTCTCCTGGCACAGAAGCTGATGAAACATATAATTCACTTGCACCCTCGACAAACCCTACGTCTGCAGAGTCAGCAGACTGCACAATGACTAATTCAGAAGCACTTTGTTTGAGCACCCGGGCTTTAGAAATGTTATTTTCGTTATTTACCAATCCAACCAGGTAATTTTGCATTATCTGGGGATTTGTTTGTCCAGTGAGATTTAACTCAATAGATTCGTGCAGTAGAGATACTGATTGTTTTTCGACTGTATTAATATTTTGGTACGTAAATTCAAAAGATTTTTGAGCCACCCAGATAAATACACCAGGCAAAATAATCAATAGCACAGCAACAAGCAAGTAGTGCACATTTAAACGTAACTGATTTAGTCCCGAGGTGATTATTTGTAGAGTTTTGGAGATCATAGTTGCTCAATTTCAGACTTAGCTTTGGGATTTGTCTCACGTAAATTTATTCCGAGCATGAGCAAGAAGAAGCCAAGTACTATAATAGATATTCCTAGTACAAATTTTACAGAGTTTTGGGTTGAAGTTTCAACAACCGTTGGCGCGGTGACTGGAAGAACTTCTGATTCTGTACCTACAGGTGAAAACGCTTCTGCCTGCTTAACAAAACTGAAAGGCTTACTATGCGCCATAATAGATCCCGTATTATCTGTGAACGCAACATACACTTCATGTTCACCGTCTTCCAATTCTTTGTCGAACCGATAAACAAATGAACCGTCTGCATCTGTCTTAACTGTAACGATGACTGGTGAACTAAATATATACAGTGTCACAAAACTGTTTGGCAAACCTATTCCTTTAATTTCGGCATGAACAGACACTTGTGATTGCTCTTTGTCTTCTAAAACAAGCGCATTAACCTCCACTATCTGAAACAGTTCTGATCTCTCACGACCAACGATTTTTGTGGGTAATTCATAATCGACAATACTCTCAGAAGAAGCATCTAGTGGATTGAAACCATTTGCAATCTCTGCCCCGTCAGTGTACCCGTCTCCATCTGTATCTGGATTGAGCGGGTCTGTTTTATATACTTCTTTTTCATCCCAGTCAGAAATACCATCTGCATCGGTATCACTATCGAGGTCTGCACCAGACCTAACATTTCTTAACTCTTCGAAGTCATAGACGGTAATCTTTAAATCATTAAATTGCCGATTGAGGGCATTATCAATTTGAGATATTGAAACATCACTAGACTGATCTTGGATTAGTTTTTTTATGAGATCACTGCGCTCCTGCTCTATATGTCTTTCGACTGCCTCAACTAAAACAGTATTGTTTGTCTGTTTCGCAACAGCATACCTTTGTAGTAAATCATTAATTAACTTAGGATTTTCAAAAATTAAATTTCTGGCAATCTCTGTTGAATCGTCATCATCAATACCTGAGCTGTCTTCTATTTGGTAAAATTCTCGAGCTGTTGTGGTCGCTACGTCATTGTAGATTTCTGATCTTGTATTGTCTGGTACGAGGACTGGCTTATTCTCAACTCGTATTACCTCTGACCTCGACACAATAAATTTACCGTTGTAATTAGTTGAAGCAAAAATTTCATACTCACCATCTGGGAGATTTTTTGAGTCGAAAGAATACACCCATCCACTTGCGTCTCTTTGCATTGAACCTAGAAAAACCGATTGTAAGGATGATTTGGCGCGGACAAATAATTCCAACCTATTGTATTGAGAGAAACCGTATATTTTAATTATTTCTCGATCTTTCCAGTTTCTGCTCGGGAGTGATAATATAAATTCGTCAACTTCTAAAAACTCACCAATGGTAACTACATCATCAACTGGTTCTTCATGAGGAATGAGCGGATCAATATTTGTATGAGGTTCAACGTAAATTATGTCTTCTGTGACTGAATCGTCGGGTTCATCTATTTCTATTGAGTCGGCGTAGACATTGTCGTCATCACTTGATGACGGCTCAGTTGAGTCTGTCACGGGCTGTGTTTCAACGTTACTCTCAGTAATTGTTTCATTTTCAACCACTTCAACTTCTTCTAGTATTTCAAACGTACCGAGTTCGATTGACCTTGTACCAATCGAATCAACAAGGTTTAAACGAGCAGAGTAATTTCCAGAATCAAAATCGTTTGAGTTAAGAGTGAATTGATAATTTTCGTCTGATAAACGTACCGGTGACACATAGGTTATGTCACCGTCAATGAGACTCATTACCCGCATTCTAAATGAAGATGCATTTTGTATTTGCATAGCGACCTGGATTTCTCCATCAATCACCGGTGGAATATCATCAAAGATGACAACGGTGGCTCTTTCTACGTCGACAGATGTATTTATTGGGTCTTGTTGAGGTAATTCTTCAGTACTATCAGGAGATACTGTTCCATCACAATTGAGCGTGGTGCAGACTTGTGCAACTTGATTTGAACCAGGGGCAAGATAGGTAGAAGCGAGACTAAATATCCCGACAAAGACAAAACAAAAAGCTGAAACATAAGCAATTCTATACATCGGTATTCTCATATGTTCTACGAATTCATTTGCAGCCTCAACTTTCTTTTGCAAACGTGGACCAGCAGAAGTGGGCAAAGAAACGCTCTCACTGCTCTTATCTTCAGGAATAGCTGACTTGCTGACAGTAGTCTTTTTTGATTTTATCTTAGTACTTTTTTTGACTACAGCTTTTTTTTCAGTATTCTTCTGCGGCTTTTTTACTGCTCTTTTTCTAACAGTTTTTTTGAGCACACTTTTGACCACTTTCTTTTTAGTTAGTGTATTTTTTTTCGAAGTTGTTTTTTTAGGAGTAGACATATGTAACAAAAATTAGTGTAGGTGAGACTATTTTAATGTTTCAACGACCTTTTCAATACTTTTAATCAAATCAGATAAATCAGTCATCGCTTTGACGTAAAACCCAGACACGCCTAGAGCAGAAGCTTTTTTCTTATCTTCGTTTGAATCTCTATTAGAAAATATAAATACCGGCAAATCTTTATGTTTGTCATTGTTTCGAATTTCTTCAAGCACTAAAAATCCCGATGTGCCTGGTAGCATAAGGTCAAGCACGAGGACATCAGGACCAAAATCTGAAATGTCATCTAACACTGCTTGTCCCGTTGCATTTACATGATATGGGAAAGAGGCTTTGTCGAGTCGTATAGAAAGCAAATTTGCCAATAAAGGATCGTCTTCAACTATGAGTACCCTTATGCCACTAGTTTTTGTACTAGGGGCAGATTCTCCAATGTCGATTACTGTATTTTCTGCTGAATTTACTGAATCACCCAAGACAATTCTTACTTTATTTAAAATACTTTTTACTGTCTCATTGGGAGTAAAGTAGTCGGCAGAGCCGAGCGCAAGAGCGTGTTCAATATCAACTTGATTATCGTGCACCAATGAAAAAATTGGTAGCACTTTTGTGTCTCTTTTATGCTGAATCTGTGAGAGCAAATTTATACAATGGGAGGTCTCGTGTAAATGATTGAGAAAAATTACATCAATGTTATTTTCTTCGAGCATTTCTGGAGTAGTGTCTTTGCAAATTGCGGCATGTATCAAAGCGCCCTCTTTAAGAAGCGCCGATTCAATATCGTGAACTTGAGTAGTTTCATCACCAATAACAAGAACATGCTTTCCAGCTAACACTGACATGCATATATTCTAACATCGGAGCGATTTAAAAAATGGCTATACGCACAGCTATTTCTCTACAGATTGTTCAAGGTACTTAATTTCATCACGAATTATTGCAGCTGTTTCAAAATCTAGGATAGCGACTGATTCCTCCATTTGCCTACGTTTTTCTTTCAATACTTTCTTGGGATTCTTTTTAAACAGTTCCATGTCAACTTTTAGCAATGTATCCACTGTTTCATCGTGCTCAGTTCGCATCTGGTCAGTAATCGACTTTATTTCTTTAGCAATTGTTTTTGGAGTTATTCCATTTTGCTTATTGTACTCAAGTTGTTTCTCTCGGCGCCTATGTGTCTCTCCGATTGCATAGATAAGAGCATCTGTCATTTCGTCGGCATATAGCACTACTCGCCCATCTACGTTTCTAGCAGCTCGACCAATTGTTTGAATAAGAGCTGTCTCGCTTCGTAAAAAACCTGCTTTGTCAGCGTCTAGAATAGCTACCAACTCCACTTCTGGTAAGTCCAATCCTTCACGAAGGAGATTGACTCCAACTAAGCAGTCGAACTTCCCTCTCCTGAAGTCTGTCAGAATCTCAATTCGCTCGATGGTATCAACGTCACTGTGAATGTATTTTGTATTGATTTTCTTTTCTGTGAGAAATTCAGAAAGATCCTCTGCCATTCGCTTGGTTAAGGTTGTCACTAATACTCTTGTTCCATTTTTAATTACTTTTTCTGCTTCTGCGATGAAGTCTTTTATCTGTCCTGGGTAGCCGGCTTTTTCGACAATTGGACGAACATCAATCACTGGGTCAACTAACCCAGTTGGACGAATAATCTGTTCAATCATAGGGATACCAGCCTCCTTTGCTTTAGCTATCTCAAATTTACCTGGTGTAGCAGTTGTGTAGATTCTCTGTCCCAAGCGTTCGTCAATTTCTTCATATTTTAAAGGTCGGTTATCGACTGCTGATGGTAATCTGAAACCAAATTCAACAAGATTGTCCTTCCTTGAACGGTCACCAGCATACATTCCATTAAGTTGTGGAATGGTCACGTGTGACTCGTCAATGATAGTCAAGAAATCTGGCGTCCCATCTGGCTTGTGCGGGAAGTATGAAAGTAGTGTATATGGTGCTTCGCCTGGTTTTCTTCTATCAAAGTGCCGGGAGTAGTTTTCGATACCATTACAATATCCGACTTCTCGCATGAGCGCTAAATCATGTTGTGTACGACGTCGCAACCGTTCGCTCTCAAGCAACTTCCCTTCTTTTTTGAATTTTTTTAGTTGTTCTTCAAGCTCTTTTTGAATATCTTCGATTGCTAATTTTCGCTCAGCTTCTGGTGTGACGAAGTGCTTAGCCGGAAAGAGGAAAAAGACTTCAGGAGTACTGATTATTTCTCGAGTGATTTCATCTATTTTAGTGATGCTGGAAACAGTATTACCTGAAAACCCGAGGCGGTATATAGCGCGTTCATTTGTTGGCATAATTTCAATCATATTGCCAACAGCACGAAATGTCGCAGGCGTAAGATCTGCATTAGTACGTTCAAACTGCATATCAATGAGCGTTCGAAGCATTTCAGTTCTGGTAGACTCCATTCCAAGTGTAAACTCAATTAATTTTGCTTTGTACTGCTCAGGTGAACCAAGACCGTAGATACAAGACACAGACGCAACAATAATGACATCGTCTCGAGTCAACAACGCTTGGGTCGAAGCATGACGAAGGCGGTCGATTTCTTCGTTAATTTGCGCCTCCTTCTCAATGTATGTATCAGACGTCGACATGTACGCTTCTGGCTGATAGTAGTCGTAATACGAAACAAAATAATGAACGGCATTGTTTGGAAAAAAATCTCTGTATTCTTGGGCTAGCTGGGCAGCGAGAGTTTTATTGTGCGCTATCACTAAAGTTGGCTTTTGTACTTGCTGAATGATGTTTGCAGCGGTAAAGGTCTTACCAGAACCAGTTACACCCAAAAGAGTTTGATGGGTTTCACCATTGTTGATTCCTTTCATTAGCCCAGCAATTGCTTGCGGCTGATCTCCTGCTGGAGTTTTGTCAGTCGAGAGTTCGAATTTCATGACACTATTTTAACAAAATCTGTTCTCTTAAGTTTTTTGTAAAATTAACAATGTAGTACAAATTATGCAGTGAAGCTAAGTGCGGTCCGAGCATTTCTTGAGAGCGGAATAAATGTGCTAGGTAGGCTTTGGTGTAGTTCGTACACACATAACAATCACATGATTCATCGGGCTTTGAGAAGTCTCTTTGATACTTTGTATTTAAAAGATTAGTTCGACGATGCCCTTCGTTGGTTGTTTCATAAATAGTTCCAGTACGGGCTATGCGAGTTGGAGCTACACAATCAAAAGTATCGCATCCAAGTGCTACTCCTTCTACAATATCTCCAGGTTCTCCAATCCCGAGAAGATGTCGCGGCTTGTCTTCAGGCAGAATTTCGTTTACCACTCTAATCGCTTCTCCTAAATCAGCTTTCGTAAATGAACCACCGATGCCAAATCCATCAAAATCCATAGCTGACAAGACACGGGCGCTTTCTTGACGCAAATCAAGATGTCTTCCTCCTTGTACTACTCCGTACAAACCTTGCTTCTTCAACGCCTCAAAATTTTGCTTATGTGCCAAAATGCTACGTTTTGCCCAGCGATGCGTCCGGTCCATGGCTTCTATTTGATACTCCTTGTCGGCAGAAGGACTGGTGCACTCATCAAAAGCAATGATGATGTCCGCTCCAATATTGTGCTGGATTTCAATCGAACGTTCAGCTGTAAATCGATGAAGTGAGCCATCATGATGTGAAGTAAACGTTACTCCTTCTTCATCAATTACACATAACTTCCCATGTTCTTCCGCAACTTTTTTTGAATATACATTGAGACTAGTTTTTTCGTTAGAGTCTTGAACATCACCTTGAGCAAATTTCGTAACTCCTTTCCCAAATGCTGCACCTAGAGAGAACACTTGAAACCCACCACTATCTGTAATAGTAGGCATATTCCAATTAGCGAATTTATGTAATCCACCAGCTTCTTTAACAATGTCATCGCCAGGCTGCAAGAAAAGATGATACGTATTTGCTAAGGCAACTTGATTGCCAACGTATTCTTTCATGTCTTCAGGCTTTAGACTTTTGACTGTGCCCTTAGTCCCCACCACCACAAAGGCTGGTGTCTCAATATCTCCATGAGGCGTATGAATAACACCAGCCCGACCAAGAGTGCCGGGCTGTCGCTTAATTATTTCAAAGCTAATTGGTTTTTTGATCATATATATTTAATCTCCCTTGGAGGTCGAATCTGATTAAGCACCTGCACAAGTCGCTTTACGACTCTGTGAATCATTTAACTTCGAGCAGTTCAATCTTGAAAACTAGTGTAGCGCCTCCAGGAATCGGTCCGATTCCTTGTTCACCATACGCTTTTTCGGGAGGAATCACGAGAATTCGCTCACCTCCTTCTTTCATTCCAACTAACCCTTCATCCCAACCTTTAATAACTTGTCCAGCTCCTACAGTGAAGTCAAAAGCTGCACCTCGTTGTCGGGAATTATCAAATTCTGAACCGTCCTGCAATGTACCCGCATAATGAACCAAGACTGTGTCTCCAGCTTTAGCTTCTGTACCTGTACCTACTTTTATATCGTCAATTACCATACGTGAAAAATTACCATTATTATCTACTGCTTCTATTAAAGCTTCTTCCAAGGCAGAAGGATCATTGGCAACAGCTGACTCGTCGACAATTATGATTCCTGATTCTGGAGCTTGTGCCACTTGTTTTTCAGTGACTACTGCACTCGGAGTCAACCTGCCTTGCACCAAATATAGTGCGGAGGCCATTCCTACTACACATAGCGCACCTGCAATTAATTCTACTTTATTGAACATATTTATTTATATCAAGCATGATAGCGACTTTATCAAAAGTTGCAATCTCTACGTCTGTTGTAATGTACCCCTGTGAAATTGAATCACTTAATTCTGGATGACTCTTCTTTGCTAATTGGGCTAAAAACTTTGAGTGTTCTTCAGACTGCATTAGTGTCGGTTGAGAGATACTGCGCTTACTCGTAACTGGAATCAAATTTATCTTCATCACTTCATCAAAGTATGCTGACAATACTAATCCTTCTTGGACATCTCGCGAGAAATATTGATCAAATATGTAATTACCGAGGGAATAAAATACTGGTACACCCTCAATGAGATCTACACCTTGGACGACGTGTGGGTGGTGACCAATAATTAAATCAGCTCCAAACGTTACCAGTGTCTTTGCCAGAGTAGTTTGCGCATCGTTATGGCGAAGTGCATATTCTTCACCCCAGTGAATAAATACTACCTGATAATCACTGACAGTAGATGCTTCGCTTAATTGCTCCTTTAAATCATCAGTATCAATTTTTGACAAAGCATTGATACCAATTAAAGCGATACGTTGGTTCGATACTTCAATAATATTTGTAGAGTCAATTTTAGTACGATTGGGATGACCAAAAGGAACTAATTGGTTACTGAGTGCGGCGGTCGTATGCACCAGACCTTCTTCTCCATAATCAAAAGTATGATTGTTGGCCAAAGACATGTGAGAAAAGCCGGCTTTGCTTAAATAGTCTATTGACTCTGCTGGTACGGAGAAATTAATACTGCCGACGGGGGTTGGTACATGTTCCTTCGGCACCGCTGCTTCAAAGTTTCCTATGATAGCTGGTGAAATTCCAAATTCTGGCAGATAAATCCCTGAAAATGGATACTTTACACTTTTTGATCGCATCAAAAACTCTACATTTCTTGCCAACAGTACATCACCAACAAATATCATCGATTCGTACTGCGGGACTTCTTTTACATCTGAAAGAAATGCCGGTATCGAATTAAAATAGTAACGAGGAGTATTGATGGTTATCTCATTCTCTGCAATTGTTCCTGCTTGAAGGAGAGGCAAGGAAAAATTGTACCCATAGCCAATGAACTGCCAGAGAAACAAAAGTACTAAAAAAAATGAAGTACATCGATACATAATTAATATTTTCTATACTACAATAGAATGGAATACCCCGATACTATTGATATACATGTACATAAAAATACCAAAAGCTGCACATACTATGGCAAGACCTATGATAAATAGACCCTCAAAGAGACTGAAAGAGTTAGTGGTGTGACGATTTTCAGTTTGGTTTTGAAAGTTAACATCAATATCAATCCCCAAAAGTCCAGATATTTCACTCGGTCTTAAATGGTTGTCCGAGTAAAAAACCGTGTGAAGTCCATCAGCTCGCGCCGCTTGCAAACCTTCACTTTGACGAAGAGTCAACAGCGCTCTTTCTACCTCTGTTTTTGAGTAACTAGCACTTAAAAGAACAGCTCTAATATCCGCATCAGAGGACTCCTCAGTATACCCATTAATCTTTAATACTGCTTTTAATTGATTTCTATTCATCAGACTTTTCTAAAATAATTTCAGGAAGGGTTTCAGAAGGTAACTGTTCTTGAACAATATACTGACTGTAAATCTCTAAGAGAACTACAAACAAAGTGACAATCATTGGTCCGACAATAAACCCAATTGGTCCGAACAGTGAAATGCCTCCCAACACTGACAATAAAATAATAAAAGGATGAAGATTGTTTCCTCGACTCATTAGGTATGGACCTAATATATTATCCACCAAACCAACCACGAACATTGCCCAAAGGGTGAGAACAATTCCGAAGAAGATTTGACCACTATAGAACAACCAGAAGATTGCTGGGAATGTTACTAGACCAGTACCAATTCCAGGAATAACAGCTAATACAGATGTTACTGAGCCCCACAATATTACGTTTGGAATACCAACAATTGAAAAGCCTATCGTAACTAGTACGCCTTGAATGAGGGCTATTAACAATGAACCAGTCGCAACACTGCGAATCGCCTGTGCTAATCTTTTTAGAATTACAGCATCTTCCTTATCAGGCAGTGGACTTATTTTTATAAGTAGCTTCAAAAAGTCCTTTCCGTCTCGAAAGAAGTAGAAAGAGCCGATTAGGGAAATTATGAATATAAAAATGGTGGATACTGTTCCAGCTAGTATCTGTGTAATGTTACCTGTAAACCACTCTGCTACACTGCGCAACTGCTCTGCTAAGTTTATTTCAAATCCAGGAATAACCCCCTGTACCATTGATTCAAACTTATCCAAAGTCTGATCAGCACTAAGCAGCGTGCCGTTGGATAGATTTTGGTAGACGTTTGAAACTTCATTTGCAACCAAAGAAGATACCGTCACGACAGGGAGAACAACCAACAATAAAGCTAGTAAAGTAGTCAGTAAGGCACTTATGGTTTTTCGTTTAGGAAGTATATGTAAGATTCTGTTATGCAGAGGCTGACAGATTGTGACAATGATGATTGAGAGAGCAAGGGCACTTAAAAAAGGCTCGGTGATGAGCCACACCATGTATCCAGCGAGTGCTAGTAGAATGAAAAAGAAAGTGTACTCTATGACCCGATTTATTTTCATCTGCATAGTATACCGTATATTGTGATTATTAAAAAAGACCAGGTTAAACCCGGCCTTTTGTATATTACTCTCTTTCTTGCATGAGGTTTAGCTGAGTTGTGACAGCTGCTGCCTCAATTGTTTTGAATGACTCGCGAGCAGCGTTGTCTAAAGCTCCAAATGCAGATGAGAAAAATTGTGATAGTCCCCAGAGAATTATCACGAAACCAATAGCGTCACGCATAGCGTTTTTGTTGCAACCCAGATACCTTCTTCGACAGAAGGGTCTAATTATATTTTAGATGGGTGCTATTGGTAACTAAATGTACGCCCACTTACTTTATGCACTTTTTTATAACACTTGTCAATCTTCTTATTCGAGAGATTCTAGG
>Ga0209119_1003228_pt1 | contig 14178 bp, 10 predicted proteins | sample COG_03_FD_184747 | JGI IMG/M metagenome (GOLD analysis project Ga0209119, IMG submission 184747) | Pelagic Microbial community sample from North Sea - COGITO 998_met_03 (SPAdes) (version 2) | ecosystem: Environmental > Aquatic > Marine > Neritic zone/Coastal water | place: Helgoland, sampling... | reverse complement strand
CCCGACAGAGCCCTTAACTGTCATCCCGACAGAGCGCAGCGACGAGGGACCTCCATGAGATCTTTCACATTCGTTCAAGATGACAAAGGGTGGGGCCCCCCAACAGTCATCCCGACAGAGCCCTTACATGTCATCCCGACAGAGCCCTTACATGTCATCCCGACAGAGCCCTTACATGTCATCCCGACAGAGCCCTTAACTGTCATCCCGACAGAGCACAGCGACGAGGGATCTCACCCCACCCAACCCCAACAACCACAAAGGCCAACCCCCAAACCACAACCCACTAAAACCCAACAAAAATAAATCACCTCAAAACTAGAGGATTTAAAACCACCATGCGACATACCTCTCGTAAGACCATCGTAAATGCCAAGCAGTGCACGCTTTTAAATCAACATATAAAGCCAACCCACTGCAGGCGATATCGAGGGGTAAATGCAACACCAAGGATTGGCACCATAAAACAGCATGTCCTAGCGGTAGCTTTAACTATCGTCTGCGCACTCTGTTTTAGCAGCATCAGTGCAGCGGCCACCAACGGGCCCCAACAGACAAGGACGTACCACCTGGACTTGCCTGAACAGACCGTAGCCACCGCCCTCAACAGCCTCTCCGAACAGACCGATATACAGGTCCTATTTCCCTACGACATCGCCGCGCAACTCAGAAGCGAACCACTACTCGGCCGCTTCAGCATAGAGCTCGCCCTAGAGCGCCTGTTGCGCGACACCGGCCTGCACGGCGGCCTTACCAGCAGCGGAGTGATCACCATTTCGCAAACCGGAAGTGAGAGTACAACCAACCAAAATGGTAAGGGGAAGAGAATGAATATTAAAAACAGTACGAAACGAAAAACACTGCTGGCAGGCCTAGTGGGATTATTTGCCGCTGGTGGTACAGCACAGGTAGCGGCGCAGGGTGGTGAGGCGGCGACGAGTCAGAGTGCGATTGATGAGATTATTGTTACTGCGCAGAAGCGCGAGCAAAGTCTAGCCGAAGTACCCATATCGATAGCGGTTTTGCATGGCCCAAATATCGATAGAAACGGCGCGCGTGGTGTTTCAGATATATTAAACGCAGTTGGAAGTGTCAACTTAATTGAGGCCCAACCTGGTGAAACTAGCATCTCAATACGCGGAGCTTCTTCCACTATCTTCAGCCCTACCACCGTTGGGTATTATCAAGACGAACTCCCATTCTCATTTATTTGGTTTAATCTAGTTCCTGATACAGGCGCATTTGATTTGGATCGTGTGGAAGTGTTGCGCGGACCCCAAGGAACACTTTTTGGCGCGGGCTCACTCAATGGTGTGGTCAGAGTATTAACAAAAGATGCAAATCTTGATCAGTTTGAGTTAAAAACCAGAACCCGTTTTTCTTCGACGGAGGGTGGCGATGCAAGCTATAGCGGCGATGTGGCGATAAATCTGCCAATGATTCCAGGGAAATTAGCAATTAGAGGCGTGGCCTCCTACAGTGATATGGGTGGATTTATTGATTCTTCAATTGGAGAAAATATAAATGATAGCGAATTGGACTCTTACCGTTTTAAGGTAAATGCGCAACCGACAGATGAGCTGCGAATAGAATTCGGTGCGGTTGCATCGCGAATTGATAATGGAGCACCATCAAGGGCAGATCGTGATTTATTTTCTCCTTTTACCACGGAACAACCTGATTCGAGAGATTATGATATCTTGTCTTTAGAAGTTGAATATGATTTTTCCTCCTTTTCGCTGCTTAGTGCAACGAGTTCCATGGACTACGATACCGATACTTCCTTTGATCTTTTTTTGGCGCCTTCATTTCCGCTCACCGTTATTCAAGATAAAAACGTAGAGATATTTAGCCAGGAAATACGAGCGGTCTCCACGCTCGATGGAGATTGGGAATGGTCTGCCGGTGTGTTCTACAGAACCATAGACCAGTTGCAATCCCAGTTTGCGCCTGCGTTTTTTCCGACGCCGGCGACTGTCACTGATGAGTCGGAATCCTACGCAGTCTTTGGAGAACTGACTCGTTCATTTATGGATGAAAAATTGGATGTTACATTAGGATTGCGATACTTCGAAGACAAAGCTAGTGCGGAAACTAAGAGTGTGTTCGCCGGGCCACTGCCAGAGAATGAGGATGCTGATTTCGAAGACCCCACGGGACGAATAGTTATAAGCTATTTTCCAGAGGATGGCACGACTGTGTACGGATCTATATCGCGTGGATTTCGTAGCGGATATAACCAATTCAGAACCGCGCTGTCACCTGATGCCGAACCTTTAGAGCCAGATTCTCTGATTACCTACGAGTTTGGCACAAAAGGCTCATTTAGTGGTGGCCGGATGATGTACGAAGCCGCTGTTTATTACTCTTCCTGGAAAGATGCGATGTTATTTGTCGTCAACGACAATGGCCTAGGTGTCAATGTAAATTCTGATTCCGAAATTAACGGATTTGGTATTGATGCCAGCCTGTCTGCTGAGCCCTTTGAAGGGCTTAAGCTGCAGGGAAGTATCGGCTGGAACGATTTAACCTACGACGAAGATGTATTTCAACAGGGTCTTGTATTGTTTTCAAAGGGCACGAGAATCAGCAGCTCTCCAGAATACACCGCAGGCATCTCAGCAGATTATGTGTTTCCTCTGATTGGCGACGAGTTGCAAGGCAGGGTGTCCTTTGCAGCTAACTACAGCTCGGAACAAATTACCCAAAGTCTAGTGGGTACACTCAATGTCATTGACGAATCTGATGATATCTTTAATGCCAAAATCAATCTCCTAGTAGAGTCCGGTGATCAATGGAGTGCCGGTTTTTTTGTTGAGAATATAAGCAATGAAGACGGTCAAGTCAGTGCGCCAGTAACATCCTTTCCGAGCGTCCGGTTGCGGCCTCGGACGGCAGGCGTTCAGTTGACATTGAATTTTTAGCGCAATAATTCTCCTTGCTTAACGGTGAGGAGAATCAATCCCTCTTATCGATTTCTGGCCTCAATATTTGATGTCCTCGCTGGCATTGAGTTGCAGGAACGTTATTGCCTTTCGCTTTTCGTTTTGGAGTCAAGATGGTCACAATTTTTGAGAACTGTACGATTTTTGACGGCTCGTCAAGTAAGCTTATTGAAAACTCTTCGATTCTAGTTGAGTCAGATCGAATCAAAGAGATCAGTGTTGGCCGGATAAAGATGGCAGGGGCCCGTTATGTGGATTGTCAGCATCGGGTACTAATGCCAGGCCTGATTGATGCCCATATTCATGCCTACACACCCACCTTTAGTTTTTACAATAATGATCGTGTGCCTATGTCCTTAATGGCGAATCATGCCGCCAAGATACTTAAGGGCATGTTACACAGAGGGTTTACCACGGTGCGAGATGCCGCTGGCGCCGATAGGGGTTTATGGCTGGCTATTGAGGAAGGCCTGATTCAGGGGCCTCGGCTGTTTTATTCCGGAAAGGCTATTTCTCAGACCGGCGGACATGGTGATATGCGCCCTGGAGATGTGATCGAACCCTGCGGTTGTAGTGGCTATTCTGGTCTTGTATCGGTCGTTGCGGATGGCGTGGATGAGGTGCGAAAGGCTGTTCGAGAAGAATTGCGTCAGGGAGCCCACCAAATCAAAATCTTCGTGTCAGGCGGTGTTACCTCTCCATCTGATCCAATCGAAATGAATCAGTTTACAGAGCAAGAAATTCGCGTAGCGGTCTACGAAGCTTCCACAAGAAACTCATACGTCATGGCTCATTGTCATACGCAAGAGGCCGTTCGCCGCTGTGTGGAATACGGGGTTCGATGTATCGAGCACGGGTCTGAAATTGATGACGAAACTGCAGTAATGATTGCGCAAAAGGGGGTGTATGTTGTGCCGACATTGGCGGTTACCGATGTGCTTAGGAAACATGGTCCACAGCTCGGTTTGCCTGCAATGAGTTTGGAAAAAATTAATGGGCTCTATGAAAAAATACTCTCCTCAATCGGTGCGTGTACTAGGGCGGGTGTCAAATTGGGTTTGGGCGCTGATTTGTTAGGTCATGATTTTCACTCATTTCAAGGTGCAGAGTTATCGTTGCGAGGAGAGGTCAATGCTGCGGTTGATGTACTGCGATCGGCAACCTCTATTAACGCTGAGATACTTCAAATGTCTGGTGAGCTTGGTTGTATCAAACAGGGTGCTTACGCTGATATTTTGGTTGTTAACGGAAATCCGTTGGAGGATCTGGCACTTTTTAAAGAGGCTGAAAAAAATATTCCGGTGGTGATGAAGGGCGGCAAATTTATTCGAAATACCCTGTAGGGCAAGAACATCAAAAATGTTAGAACAATTACGAGATTAGATTAATATGAGTTTTGTACACTACCCGAAAACACGGATGGGCACTGTAATTGATTCTGTAGCGGGACTGGATTTTGTGGACCCCTATCGCTGGCTGGAATACGATTCTGAAGACGTTAAGCAGTGGCAATATGCGCAAAATAAAATGGCCGACGCGGCGGTTATGGCGAGTCCGAATTTTTCATGGGTGCAGCAATCGGTAGAGAAGTATTCCGTCGGTGGCATTGGCATGCTGCCTCGTTTTGCTGCAGGGAAATGGTTTGGATTTGACGCTTACCCCGAGCGCGGAATAATAGGGCTGTGCATGTCGGACGAACCCTATGGCCTCGGAAAGTTTATCCCCATGGCAGAAACTCGTGGCGAAGATGCTGATAGTTTTCCGGTCTGGTTCTCCCCTTCACCCGATGGAAAAATACTTGCCTTTGGGCTTTGTAGGGACGGCAGCGAAAATAACACCATAGAATTGATTGAGATTGAAACGGGTAAGCGAGTTAGCTCTCCTCCCAAACAGCGGTTAATGGATGGCTTTAGCGGTGGAGCGATTTGGTTGCCCGACAGCAGTGGTTTTTATTTCACGGCGTTAAGTGGTGAGCCCGAAGATTTTAGGCAGCAAATTTGGCTCCACCATGTGAAACATGGCACTCAAACGCTTGTTGATGTACCGATGCCGGAGCCCGACTCCCGCGAGTATTCTATCGTCAGTCTGTCGCCGAGTGGTCGTTATAGACTCATTAATCAAGGGTTAACGTGCCTGAAACCAATCGCCCTGATCGATACTAAACAGCGCGACGCGCAATGGCGACCTTTTATCACTGAGCTGAACGGCAGTGTGATTGGTCATATTGTTGATGATCACTTGGTCGCGATCACCGATATTGACGCACCACGAGGGCGAATTGTTTGTATTCCACTTGACTCGCCTTCACCCAATGATCCCAACAGCTGGACTGAACTTGTCGCCGAGTCCGAAGCCGTTATTCGTTCTCACCAGATTGTCGATCGAACACTTTATATCACCGAATTTGTAGAAACCTACTCTCGTATACGTCAAGTGAATCTTGATACAGCAGAAACAGAGAACATTGTATTGCCGGGTCTAGGTGCGGTGTCGGAACCGCGCTTTCCATTAAGCACCTTGGTACCCACAGGTTGGCGGGATCGGTATTTATTTGGTTTCTCTTCGTTAACGGAATCCTGGGGCGTTTACAGTCATCGACCTGGCAGCGTGGTGATCGAAACACTGCAAGCACCAGTGATTCAAATACAGGATGCCGTGGTGGAAGATCACTGGGCATGCTCCGCAGATGGGGAGTCGATTCCCTATCATATTGTTCGACGCGCCGACGCCGATCAAAAGCAATCACAGCCAACGCTGATTTATGCTTACGGAGGCTATAACGTAGCGCGCCCTCCGGAGTTTCCAGGGCCGATGGCAGCCTTTGTTGAGGCGGGAGGCCTTTATGTTCATGCCCACGTGCGTGGAGGATCGGAATTTGGCCGCGCCTGGTGGGACGGTGGGCGCATGAAAAACAAACAGAACTGCTTCAATGATGTATATGCCATCGCCGAACAGCTTATTGACCAGGGGCGAACGCATTCTGCCCAGTTGGCGTTAACTGGCCGTTCCAATGGCGGTTTGCTCGCAGCCGTGGCCATGATGCAAAGACCCGAATTGTGGAAGGCTGTGGTGCCGCAGGTGCCGGTGCTAGATTTGATTGGCGCATTGCGACACCCCTATGGCCGGTATTGCATTGAAATTGAATACGCCGATCCTGAAAATTCTGAGGCCGTTGCTGATATGGTCAAGTACTCACCCTACCACCTTGTTAGAAAGGGGTGTGACTATCCCTCAGTTTACCTCAGCGCAGGCGCCACGGACCCACGTTGCCCGCCTTGGCATGCCCGTAAATTTTCAGCCTGTTTGCAGGCAAACGGCCACCCAGCGGCAGTGTTGCTTAAGGTTTGGGAAAACTCCGGACACGGCCAAGCCACTTCTCAAGCGCAACTGGCCATGCAGTTTACCCACTGGCTGACATTTCTAACTGACCAGCTGAAGATGAGACCGGGAAGGTGCCAAGGAAATAATGCTCTCGCTCAATCCATGACGATAGAGGCTCACAGACATGACTGATATCACAGCCTACATTAACGGACAAGATCATGACGATCTCGAGAGTCAGCAACTGACGCTCTGCAATCCTGCCAATGGGCGGGCGAGCAGGACACTGCCCGAAGGAACACCAGCCTGTATTGATAGTGCCGTGTGTGCAGCACGACAGGCATTTGATGATCGACGCTGGAGTGAACTCTCACCGTCACAGCGATGCGAAATTCTGCAGCGATTTGCCGATCTTATAGAGGCCGAATCCTTGGAGTTAGACAGAATGGATGCGCTGGATATGGGTAAGCCGGTCAGTCTGTCTCTATTTAATGCTGACAGTGCCGCGAAACTCGTTCGGCATTGTGCTGATTCAATCAGCCATGTCTTAGGTGATGTTTATGCGAGCGATAAAACGACGTTTGTCTCGCAGCGGCGGGTGCCTATTGGTGTTGTCGCGGCGATCACTCCATGGAATTTTCCGACGGTCAATGCGTTGATGAAATTGGCACCAGCGCTGGCCGTTGGTAATACAGTGGTTCTGAAACCGTCCGAGAATTCGCCGCAATCGGCGATGCGTTTAGCGAAACTCGCTACAGTTGCAGGCTTGCCAAATGGTGTGCTCAATATTGTGCACGGTAGCGGAATCACTGTGGGGCGGGCTCTCGCCTTGCACGAGGGTGTTGATATGATTTCGTTTACCGGTTCAACCTCTGTAGGCAAGCGTATGTTGCAGTACTCCAGTGAATCCAACATGAAAAAAGTGCATGTTGAATGCGGAGGAAAATCGCCGCATATCGTCTTTCCCGATTATGCGGATCTGGACGAAGTAGCGGATCTAATTGTCCAATTGATTCTGGTCAACCAGGGACAATGGTGCAGTACCGGTTCCCGCGTATTAGTTCACAAGGATATTGAAGAGAGACTCGTTGAAAAACTCGCCGTTCGCTTTAAAACATTTGTTGCGGGCGATCCGCTTGAGCCCTCAACTACCTTTGGTCCATTAGTTAACGAACAGCAACTGAACAGAGTGCTGGAATATATTGAAAAGGGCAAAGCTAGTGGGGCCACCTTAGTCGCCGGAGGGCAGCGGATACTGGTGGAAACAGGGGGTTACTATGTGGAACCGACGCTATTCTCAGACGTTAAGTCCCATGACAGGATCGCCCAGGAGGAAATATTTGGCCCTGTTTTATCTGTCATTGCCTTTGACGATGAAGAAGAAGCGATTGAAATCGCCAACTCCACAGTGTATGGATTGTTTGCCCACGTATGGACAAGCGGCATCACGACCGGCATGAGAGTGGCTAAACGGATGAATTCCGGAGTTGCTATACATGCGAGCAAGCCAGTCGGGGAGGGTGCTGGTCTGGCACTCTCCATGGAGCCTTTTGCCCAATCAGGCCTGGGCGTTGAGGGTGGTGTAGCGGGCATGGAGGCCTATACCCGCCGCCAGGTAATCTGGTTAAATCATGGATAACCGCGCGCAGGCGCCGCTGCCCCTCTCACAGGGCTTGGCCTATTCTCTGCCCGTTATGGTCACCGTGTTTTTGCTGTATCCCGTACAAATTCTTTTGGCCGGTATGTATGCAAAGTATTTTGGTCTGGAGTTGACAACCATCGCGACTATTGTATTGGCAGCTCGCTTCTTTGATGCTGTCTCAGACCCGCTCGTGGGTTATTTTTCAGATCGTTCACGTGTGAAAACAGGTTCCCGGAAACCATGGGTTGTTGTTGGCTGTCTGTTTTTGGTATTGAGCAGTTACTACTTGCTCGTACCACCCAAGGATGTTTCGGCGCTTTATTTCCTGGTCTGGTATTTTGCTTTTTATTTATCTTGGACCTTAGTGGACATTCCTCATTATGCTTGGGGTGGAGAAATTGCGAACAGCAGTGCCGAGAAAGCCAGGATTTATTCACTGCGCACCATGTTTGCCTTTATTGGGTCTCTGCTATTTTCCTTGATACCGATGTTGCCAGTTTTTGAGGGGGCCGGTTTTACGCCCGATACCCTGCGCTGGTCAGTTATAGTTTGCGGGCTCGTTATTGTGCCGATGCTGTGGATATCTGTCTCAGTAGCGCCAAATGGCAAAAAGATAGATCAAACTCACCCTGCGATATTCAAATTGATTGTTCAATCGGTGGTCGGAAACAAACCCTTACGCTTGTTATTAACGGCCTACTCATTTGTAGGCTTGAGTTTCGGCATGTGGATAGCCTTGATCTACATTTTTGTCGATAGTTACATGGGCTTTGGTAAACAGCTTCCGCTTATATTTGTTTTAAGTACCAGTGCCGGACTCGTTGCGGTTGCCTTGGTTATTCGCCTCACCGGCGTGTGGGAAAATAAGTCTATTTGCAGTTTAGCCGCGCTGATCAGTGTAGTGTCAATGTTTGGTTTGTCCTTTTTATCACCCGGTGAAAACAGTTTTCTAATTCTGACGGTTTTGAGTTGTCTGTTCTACTTTGGCAATTCAATATTCAACATTATGTTTCCCGCCATGTTGTCGGAAATCGTTGACTATGGGACCTGGAAATTTGGCGCCGATCGCGGCGCCATGTATTTTTCAGTCTACTTTTTTTTGGTAAAAACCACCGTTGGTTTGGGCAGTGCCTTTGGACTCTGGCTAGTCGCGTGGTTTGGCTTTGACGCGACGGCAACTTCCCACGGGGAGTCTGAAGTGACGGGCCTGTTCTTAGCCATCGCCTATTTACCAGCGCTGGCGCTTTGTGTCACGTTGGCCTTAGTGCTGATAACCCCCCTTAGCGAACGCAGACACCGCGCTATCAGCAAGCGGCTGGCGTTACGATTTCTTAATGAAAAAACGCCTCTTGCAGGCGTGAACGAGACGATGCCAAGAAACATTGATACGGATCTTAGGGGTGTGAAATGAAAGTCTGGGATTATATTGTTATCGGAGCGGGTAGTGCCGGATGTGTTGTCGCGAACCGGCTTTCCGAAACCGGCACAAAAAATGTCTTGCTGCTGGAGGCAGGAGAAAAAGATAACGCCATAGGCCTTAAAGTTCCCTCGGGTATTGCGTTTGGAAAAACAATGCAGAATAACGACTGGGGTTACCATTCAGAGCCTGATCCTACGAGGAATAATAAAGTTGACCACTGGTTGCGGGGACGTGTGGTAGGCGGCAGTAGTAGCATCAATGGCACAATGTATGTTCGAGGGAATGCCGCAGATTACGATCGTTGGGCATCAATGGGAAATTACGGCTGGGCGGCAAAGGATGTGATGCCCTTATTTCAATCACTGGAATGCAGTGACAAGCCTGATTCCAGCCGTGGTCAGAATGGCCCGCTATCAGTTAAAACAGCTCAGGGTGTGCACACTCTGACAGACTCTTTTATTAGCGCATCCCGTAACGTCGGTTGGTCATTTAATGATGACTATAACGCTGATTCTCAAGAAGGTGTGAGTTACGTACAATTGACACAGCGTCGAGGAATTCGGTGCAGTTCTGCCGACGCATTTCTTAAACCTGTACTGCACCGAAAAAACCTTAAGTTGTTAACTGGCAGCACAATACATAAGTTAATTATTAATAAGCAGACTGTGTCGGGCGTGCGGTATGAAAAGGACGGCGAGGTAAAGGATATCTATGCCTCACGGGTTGTGATCTGCGCCGGTGCGATCAATTCGCCCAAACTGTTAATGCTCTCCGGTATTGGTGATGCTGAGGAATTGTCGAAGCTAGGGATTGAAGTGGTCCTTGATCAGCCAAACGTAGGAAAAAATTTAAGAGAGCATCCTCTAGTCAACTTTGCTTATAAAGTGAAAGTGCCGAGCTACAATACAACAGAAGGTTTTTTTCAGAAATTTAGGTTTTTGACGAAATACCTCCTCAAAGGCCAAGGCCCACTATCCAGTGCATTTGAAGCCACTGCCTTTCTTAAAACGCGGGCCGAGGAGCCGTTCCCAGATATACAGCTCCATTTTATGCCCGTTGGTACAGCCGCCTATGGCAGTGATGATGATTCTATTCTTCCTTTTCCTGCAGTCACGGTGCTGCTCAATAAAAGCCATCCAAAAAGTGTGGGTCAAATAAGGCTGCGAAGTGCTGATCCCGTCGAAGCGCCAAAGATTGAATGCAAGCTTCTTGAAAATGAAGAAGATTTGGCGACCTTGGTTAGAGGTAGTGAGATCGTTCAGAGCATTATGACCTCATCGCCTATTGCTGATTTAGTTGAAGAGGAAATTAGGCCTGGCATTGCTTATAGCGATAGAGAAGCTATTGCGGCCTATATCAAAAGCCATACGGATTTGGCGTATCACCCTGTAGGAACGTGCCGAATGGGTATAGATGGTGAGGCGGTAGTTACACCGGAGTTACAGGTCAGAGGTATTGATAATTTGTGGGTGGCCGATGCATCGATTATGCCGGATTTGATCAGTGGTAATACTAATGCGGTTTGTATGATGATCGGTGAGAAATTAGGTCGCTCGCTTCAGGAGAAAGATCGGAGTGAATAAGCCCTTACAAGCAATCTATGCGTGAGCAGGTGATTTCCATACAACGATATTATCTACTCTCTCCCTCCAAATATGACCAGCCACCGGAATTGGATACAGATTGAATCAATCGAATTAGCGAAGCGTAAAGCTATGTTTATTTCAACGGATGTGAATAAAAATAAAAAGCATATCGGCGTGGATTATATTGCTGCTCATACACTATAAAAAATTATAAGAATTTTTTTTCTTGTGCTAATTTCCACTTCTCCTTAACCGGACTTCTGAGTACACAATAGATAAGGATATTGATGTCTGCCCCCGCCTGTAACCAATATGTTATTCGATTCCACTGTCCTGACAGGTTAGGGGTGATGGCGCGCTTCGCGACATTGTTCCACCAGGCCGGTGCCTTTATTACCAGTACATCTCAGTACAGCGACCCCGTAACCGATCGATTTTTCCAGCGCTGCGTATTTGATGATCGGCAGCTGGGTCAACCCTTTGAGTCATTGCATGAATCCTTAAAAAGTCTTGCCGACGAAATGGAAATTAGTTTCCAGATCCATCCATTAAACCAATGCTGTCGCGTGTTAATTGGTGTCTCAAGATACGATCATTGCCTAAGCAGCTTGTTAAATAAATGGAAGGCCGGTGCTCTGCCTATTGAAGTGGTAGGGGTATTTTCTAATCATCAGGATTGCCGTTCTCTGGTGGAATGGCATGGCTTGCCTTATCACTATTTGCCGATTAGCCCTGAGACCAAGCCTGATCAGGAGCGCCAGATTGTTGGGTTAATGGAGCGTGAGCGCGTCGATCTGTTGGTGCTGGCTCGCTATATGCAGGTACTGTCTGATGATTTATGTGCTGACTTAAACGGTCGGGCAATTAATATCCATCACTCCTTTTTGCCGGGCTTTAAAGGTGCGAAACCCTATCATCAGGCTTATGAACGGGGTGTCAAAATGATTGGCGCCACGGCCCATTATGTGACCACCGATCTGGATGAGGGGCCGATTATCAGCCAGCAGGTAAAGGCCATCGACCATACCCTGAGTGTGGAAGATATGACGCATCTTGGTCATGACACCGAATCCTCTACCTTGGCGAGCGCGGTTAAATTACATGCCGAGCAGCGGGTGATGCTTAATGGCTGTCGCACTGTAATTCTTTAGTTTTCGTCAGGTTTCGCTAATTCTCTCTCGTTCTGATCAGGTCAATTGTATGCAGAATTACTCTCTCTTATCGATCGCCAAGCATGCCTTAAGCGGTCATCGCCATTGGCAGCCGGCGTGGCGCAATCCTGAACCTAAACCCCATTATGATGTGGTGATTGTTGGCGGTGGCGGCCATGGTTTGGCGACGGCTTATTATCTGGCCAAAAACCACGGTATTACCAATGTAGCTGTTTTAGAAAAGGGTTGGCTGGGTGGTGGCAATACTGGGCGCAATACTACCGTGGTGCGCTCCAATTATTTTTACCCTGAAAGCACCCGCTTTTTTGATCACTCTTTAAAACTCTATGAAGGCCTGTCTCGAGAGCTGAACTACAACCTGATGCTGAGTCAGGGCGGGGTGACTAATCTCGCTCATAGTCGGCATGATATGGAGATGTTTGAGCGCTGGTCTAATGCCCTGCAGTTGCAAGGGGTTGATGCGGAGATGTTGACTACTGAGCAGATTCAAGATCGATTTCCGTTGCTGGATACATCACCGGAGGCACGCTATCCGGTCTGGGGTGGGTTTATTCAACATCGCGGTGGTGTGGTACGCCATGATGCGGTGGCCTGGGGGTATGCCAGGGCGGCGAGTGCGCTGGGTGTGGATATTATTCAAAACTGTGAGGTGACGGATATTGTGCAATCAGCGGATCGGATTCAGGGTGTTCAAACCTCAAGAGGGCAGATTCGCACCGATAAGCTGGCGCTCTGTGTGGCAGGGCATTCAACTGTGCTGGCGGCTAAGGTGGGATTGCCGTTGCCGATTAGCAGTCAGCCTCTACAGGCTATGGTGAGTGAGCCGGTTAAGCCGGTGTTAAACGGTATGGTGATTTCCCCTATCGTGCATGCCTATGTCAGCCAGTCTGATCGCGGTGAGATTTTATTGGGTGGTGGGGCGGATCGTTATCCTTCCTATGGCCAGCGCGGTAACTATCCCCTGATTGAAGAGACGGTGGCGGCTATGTTGGGATTATTCCCCAGCTTTAGCCGTTTAAAGCTGATGCGCCAGTGGGCGGGTATTGTGGATATTACCCCGGATACATCGCCGATTATGGGGCTAACACCTATTACTGGTCTTTATCTAAGTGGTGGTTGGGGCACTGGGGGCTTTAAAGCCATTCCTGCTGGTGGTGACACCATGGCTTATACCATCGCTAATAACCGACCTCATGAATTAATTGAGCCCTTTGGGTTGGAGCGTTTTGTGACGGGAGCGCTGGTGGATGAAGGTGCGGCTTCTGGCGTAGCCCACTAAGTTCTAGACAGTAATTTACTTGTTATGGAAAACCAAATCTTATGATGCAGATACCTTGCCCCTGGTGTGGGCTTCGGGATGAAGAGGAATTTTGTTGGGGCGGTCAGGCCCATGTGACTCGACCAGCCGATCCAGCGAAAACCAGTGATGGTGACTGGGCGGCTTATCAATTTCATCGTTTAAATAATAAAGGCGAACATCTGGAGCGCTGGCGGCATACCTTTGGTTGCCGGCAGTGGTTTAATCTGGCGCGGGATACGGTGAGTCATCGAATTATTGCGGTGTATAAGATGGGTGAGCAGCGAGAGGTGAGTTGTGACTAAACATCATAATCGGCTGTTCTCAAATCGAGTGCCTTTAGATCAACTGCCCCATCCAACTGATATCAATCCCAATCAACCGATTTACTTTGAGTTTGATGGCGTTCGCTATGAAGGTTTTGAAGGTGACACCTTAGCTTCAGCATTGTTGGCCAATGGCGTTAAGCGGATAGGGCGTAGCTTTAAGTTGCATCGTCCCCGTGGCTTTATGGCGGCCGGGTTGGAAGAGCCTAATGGGTTGGTGCAGCTTGAGAAAGGCTGTGCTTTTGATGAGCCCAATGCGCGGGCTACCACTATCCCTCTGCGTGAGGGTTTAGCTGCCACTGGCCAAAATGCCTGGCCCTCGGTGAACTGGGATCTATTTGGGGTGTTAAGTTTCTTTCATCGACTGTTTCCGGCTTCGTTTTATTATAAATCCATGATCTGGCCCAGCTGGCATTTTTATGAGGGGCTGGTGCGCAGAATGGCGGGATTGGGTACGGCACCGACTCAG
>Ga0209119_1003218_pt1 | contig 14195 bp, 17 predicted proteins | sample COG_03_FD_184747 | JGI IMG/M metagenome (GOLD analysis project Ga0209119, IMG submission 184747) | Pelagic Microbial community sample from North Sea - COGITO 998_met_03 (SPAdes) (version 2) | ecosystem: Environmental > Aquatic > Marine > Neritic zone/Coastal water | place: Helgoland, sampling... | reverse complement strand
GAAAACGAAAACAGAAAGTGTAACCAAAAACCAAAAACCTCAAAACGTCTTTCGTCTTTCCTCTTTCCTCTTACATCTTACATCTCATCCCCTGTCTCACAAAAGACGATTATGATTCGGGGGGGGGGTACGCGCACAAAAACAAAACGAAACGAAAACGAAAAACAGAAAGTGTAACCAAAAACGAAAAGTACTTCAAGTTTGTCAGCGCCCCGATACTAGCGTTAGCCGCGTCCGGAACAACTGCGATGTCGTTGTTCCAGAGGTTCAGGTTTGTCAACGTTGTCATCCCGCCGATCCAGTCGGGGAGCGTCGCGATGCGGTTGCCGTGCCCGCCGTGAGGGAGCCGATCGATGCGGGAACAGCATTTTCAATACTAGCGTTACTACCGTCAGGAAGCGTAGATGTGAGGTTGTTGCCGCCGAGGTACAGTCCCTCCAGCGCCGTCATCCCCCCGATACTAGCGTTAGCCGCGTCCGGGAGAGCATTTTCAATACTAGCGTTACTACCGTCAGGAAGCGTAGATGTGAGCCTGTTCCGCTCGAGCCAGAGCGTCTTCAAGTCCGTCATCTTGCCGATGCAGTCGGGGAGCATCGCGATGGGGTTGTTGTTGAGGGAGCGAGCTGATCGATGCGGGGACAGCATTTTCAATCGTAGATGTGAGGTCGTTGTTGTCGAGGACCAGTGTCTCCAGCGCGGTGAGCCGGCCGATTGAGGCAGGAAGCGTCGCGATCTTGTTCCCGTCGAGGCTCAGCTTCTTCAAGTTCGTCAGCTCCCCGATACAAGCGTTAGCCGCGTCCGGAAGAACTGCGATGTCGTTGCGTTCGAGTTCCAGCGTCGTCACAAACGTACACGTGCACAGCTCGGCGAGGATCAGCGCGCGGCTGGCGTATGTGAAGCCTTTGCGGTCGATTAACCGTGACGTCTTCGAGCGCGGGGAAGCGGACGCTCGCCGCCTCCAGTCTGTCCAGCGCGAGATCTACGCTTCCTGACGGTAGTAACGCTAGTATTGGAAATGATCCGTCGGCGAGCACGAGCGCAGTGGTTCCAAACGTCGCACTCGTCCCTTTCTGCACGTTGTCGACGTAGTGAACGATGTGGCCCCAGCAGTCGAGCGGTAAACTATTTGAACTCTTTGCCTGCTTTGGCCGCTTTGGCCGCTTTGGCCGCTTTGGCCGCTTTGGCCGCTTTGGCCGCTTTGGCCGCTTTGGCATGAAGTTACAGGTGCGTGGCGTAGTGAGTGACACCGAAGTGTGTGACGTCGTGAATGGGACATGGCGACGCTAGCATTATTTGTGGAGAAGAGATAGATTCCTTATATACACTATACATCGGAGATGTCCGGAAACGCAGTTAGAAAGGTTCGGACAAAATCAAATTCGATATCTTCGGTACGTACAACCGTATTTTCATGTTCAATCGGAGATATCGGAGATATCGGAGATAGGTCTTCGAAGATGAGTATGTTTTGAAACTCTTGTGAAGTGAGGTAGGCCCAGGCTTCGGCATCGGACTCCATGGAGGACTCCATGGAGGAGTCTAGTGTTGGAACTGTGGGCACCTGAATGTATCCATGATGCAATCGCATTCGATTAACATTCGTTGAATTTCGTGTTGTGCGAGTAGGGAAGAAAAGTTTGTTTTTTTGATGTAGTATCTGGTGTTGGGTACGGTAATGGATGTGTTGATGGGAAGGCCTGTGCGTATATGTTCCTCGGCGAGGAAGCATGTGTCGAGTGTGCGTTCCCATAGTGCGGCGATGCATGTGGTAGAGTTGTGACATGCGAATAGGCACTGTGTTTCAGTGACTTCGAAGAGTATCTGAGTGAGTCCGGTAGGGAAGAAGGGTATGTCGGAGTAGTGGTCTAGAGTGTGATTGTGTAGAGTCGAGTTCGCGGTGGAAATGGTCATGGCGTTCCACCATGAGCACCTTGGTTCCGTTTCGACCCTGCATAGTTGTGTTCCGACTTCGTACTCGGCGTATGGTTCGTACATGGTCCACATGGGGTTGGGGGGGTACATGATTCCAACGTAGTGGTATCGGGGCAGGGCAGCTGCGACGTGGGTTATAAATATACAGAACATAAAATCTAGTGGGAATACGTATCTTTGTGAGTGAGGTTGAAGCCGTATAAGTAGTGCTTACTGGTCTGTGGGTCCTGAACGATATGAAATAAGACACTATGGGGTGTTCCGCCGACTTTAACGTCTAAGAATTTGGATGACATTCCGCCGTCGGTGTTGGCCGTAGCGTGGAGCATGCAGTTGGTTAGGTCGTCATGTTTGAGTGCGACGGTGAATGGTGCGAAGTGCGAGTTCGTACCGTGGCTGAAGCTGTATTTACCGACGAGGTTGTAGTCTTTGAAATTCTTCGCGACCGTTTCGAGGTTGGGGGCGTCGCGTCCGACGGTAAGTGCGGCGGTTGTTTCAAAGCGTCTGACTCCACTGTCTGAGAGTTGAGGGACGAGGTGGCACTGGACGGGCTGTGCTAATGCCTGTGTGTATGTCCGAAGTTCGCTGAGTGCGTTTCCCTGTAGGCGCATTTGGGATGATGTAAGCGGAGGTGCGGAGAGGGCCCTTGGTTCAATCTCGGGGTGGAAAGCGGCGTGGCATCCGGTGTTTGGGTTCCAGAGGTCCTGGTGGCCCGAGCGTATGCCCTGAGTATTGTTAGCGATGAGGGCTGGGTGTGCGGCGGGAGCCTGAGTGCCGGCTGTCCAAACGTTGGAGGCGCTTGGCGTAACAAATGCGTCGGTGTCACGAAGGGCATTTTGCTTCGGTGGGAGGAGGACGGACATGGTGCGTTTAAGAAGGGAGAATGATATTTCATTTATACTATAAAGTGTACCGATTGCATTAAGGAAGTAGCATGAGCAAATTGTACTTTATCGGAAACGTGTTTAATTCTAAAGATGAGAGTAAAGATCACAGTGAGCCGCGGGGTTTTTCATTTACGAATGCTCAGAAAGCAGAGTTAAGTCTGACGGGTTTACCAATTCGTGTGGAGCACAACGATAAGCTGCGAGTGGGTACGATACGTAAGAGTTGGTACAACAGCAAGAGTAATAAGCGGTGGATTCTGGGTGACATCGAGCGAAGTGATTTGAAGGGTCATTATGCGGCGAAGGGTGTAGCAAATTTGCTGTACGGAGGTCTTTCGTTGCAGCACATGTCCGTACCTCTGAAAAATGGTAGGAATGTGATGATTCCAATCGAGGTTTCCATCGTGGAGAAGCCGCGAAGGGAAGACTGCAGTATCGTAAATTTCAAAGCAAGTGCTTCAACAGATTCTGTGAAGTACTTAGGTAGAAGTTACGAACTACTCAAATTTATAATGGATACGAATAAAAGTGTGTCGGATAGTAGGTCCGAAGGGGCCGCTTCGGCGGAAGCGGCGGAAGCGGCGGAAGCGGCGGGAGGGGCCGAGGGGGTTGGAGTCCAGACGCACGAGGCGAGCGCAGAGAAGAGCGAACCGAATCCGGAGGATTTAGCGGCGATGGTGCTTGATTTGCTGAAGCAAAACGACGCGTTGACGGCGAAGTACGATGAGCAGCACGCAGAGCTGACGACGATTCATCGTCAGCAGGCGTCGGCGGCTGAGGAGAGAGCGGGTAACGAGCGGAAGAAGGCAGAAGCGCTGTGTGGGGGTATATTGGAGTGGTGCGCAGGGAACGGCATCGATTTGACGGCAGAGAATAGAGAGAAGCTGCAGAAGTTATCGCGGTTGCACCCGGAGCTGAGCAATGTTGTGTTTGAAATCACACATAAGGCGAGTACTAAATGCGGTGAGCTGGAGAAGATGTTGGCAGAGAAGAAGGAGATGTCACTGACGAATGAATTGCGGGACAAGGTGACGCGAGCGTACCACGCTCGTATGCAAGCGAAAGGTCCGAGTGTGACTTCGAGTAGCGCGGTCAGCGCGAGCGATGGTGTGGAACCGAGTGTGTACGAGGCTTCGAACAAGCGTAAGTTCAAAGCGCCGAGTGACGTGTATAAGGAGTCCAATGCGTCGCTACTGCGCGCGTTGAAGCGTACGAGAGGGGGTACGACGCGGGACACGATGGGTCAAATATATTCGCGACTAAAGGATCGTTTTTAGGTAACGAATGCAGCAGGCGCGGAGAGGTCGGTTACTTAATCTCGTGGTGGCGTGCGTCGGTCGATAGTACTTTAACATCTTAGCGACGTTGGTGGGATCGCGTAGTTCTGTAGTATTGAATAGTTCTTGATATGCATCACATGGGAGGGCGTGTTTGATGGCGCGGCGCTCGGTCGCGGAGTGTGAGTAGAAGTCGTGGGTAAAGGCCGCCTGTCCGCCATGTTGGTCATGGGCGTATGAGTATGCTTTCATCGCAGCGTACTCGTTGGGGAGCGTGAGTCTGAATTCTTGTTTGTCTCTGTCTGTCCAGTCCGTTGCACGTTTGATATTTTCTTCAGGGTATGTGATGGATCGCACGAGTTTACGGTTACTATACTCAGCTTCGCGTGTGTCGTATGAGGCGGCTATACCATTACGGTATAGGACGATAGGTTCGTTAGTGTCTACGAATGGTTCGAGTGGGTGGTTACTAGCGGGTATAGTGAGGGTGCAGTAGCCATCGTCGTGGTGGTATACGATGCCGACATTGTTGAATTCATCGTGGACTATGTGAACGTTAGACTGCGGGTAGTGTCTTTCGAATTGTATTTTCCTTGCGATGTGTGAAGCTGTGATGCAGGTGTCCATGGTCGTTGCTCAAGCATATATGCGGTACTTTGCTTAATGTAGTGCTGCACTGTGCATTTGAAGAGGGGTTCACACAATGTACCGTGTTTGTCGAAGACCGGTGCGTATCGCTCGACGACCCACATAGTTCCGAGGAAAGAGAAAAGGACAGTTATGGAAGCGGAGTAGATGATGGCCCAGGCCCAAGGGTCGGCGTCGTCTCTGTATGCTACGGGTGGGTGAAAGAGGTAAAAAATACCGAGTGCTGTCCATGGGCCGAGGAAGGAGAAGAGTTGGCCATGGTCTGTTCTCGCCATGAGTATGACTCGGTGAAATAAGGGTTTCCACGAAACGTCGACACCTTGTTTTTCCCAATGTTGCCACGATGTTTTCTTGGTATGTGGGGGGATGTGTACGTTGGTGATGTATGCGGTGAATGCCGGAGGTGGAGGGTTGTTGAAGTCGAATGTGACCATCATATTGGCAACAAATTCTGTTTTTTCGCGTAGAGTTTCAAAGAAGGATCGAATGACGCCTATGTATGTGAATCCGATGATAATCTGTAGTAGCTGTAGGGTTTCAGACTGTGTGAATGCGTCCTCAATTTTGTCGGGTTGAATTAAGATGATATACCATATGTAGGCGACTATGGAGGAAGCCGCGAATACGAGGATAGATATGCAAAGGTGGAGTATCAAAATTGATTTCCACTGAACTGCAGCGGTGATCATTTTGTAGTAGGGGGAGGGCGCTTTTATAATACAAATGAGTTACAATTTATCGATGCTATTGGTGTTCGGTAGTGCGAGTGTCGCGATATTATCAGGTTTGGTGATGGTTGTGTGTGTGGTGATTCGATGTGTGATCTGCATTCGAAAGTGGAAGAATCGTCAGTTGCTGGTGCACAGTGACGCTGTCGAATTGAGCGAGTCAAGCGAGCGAAGCGAGTCACGCGAGCGAAGCGAGTCACGCGATGCGTCGTCAGACATAGTCGAGTTGACTTTATCCGTGGATGACACGTAGTGGTCTGCATAGTTTGTAGAGGAGGTATGCGTGTGCGAGGAGGATGACAGCGCCAAGTCCGATGGGTCCGATGGGTCCGATGTGCGGAACCTGTTGGATTTCGACGGGTTGTATGTTAGGCATGTAGAATCCAGCGGTGGCCACAGGATGCGCAGCAAGCGAAGACTGCCATGCCTTCATCCCCGCTACGGAGCTGTTTATCAACGTGTGATACTTTTTTAGATGTGCATTTTGGGCATGTGGTCATGCCGTCGACGATTCCATTTTCGGGTGGTGTCCATAGCAGGAGCTGTCTACTTCGCTGCTGTGCAGTGAGGGGTTTCGTTCGTGTTCGTTTTAAATATTCCATGGTTGATGGCGGCGTGTATTGAAGTTTGTTGTCGTTGGGGTAGCGTTGACATGGCACGATATGTGTGAGGCATATCTGGGTGAAATCCACATCGCATGAGGTACAATTCTGTTTTTGCACCGATGTATTTAAGTCGAGACAGTGGGTACTGATCGATGGCGTATGTAACGGTAAATTCCCAATGGTTTGGGATGGCGGTAAGTATGTCGTCGAGTGCTTTTGCGTCGTGTAGCGCACTATGAGGTCGAGGCATAGTTGAGCCGAATATGTAGCAGTAGACGGACGCGAGGTCGTATTTCCCAATGTTGGGGTACGCGGCACGTACGATGTTGAGAGTATCAGCGAACCGCGCATGAGTTGGCCACACGAGTCCGGTTCTTCGTATGGCGTTCATTAGTATGGGTTTGTCACTCCTGAAGGCGGCGTGTGCGAATATAGTAATGTTGTCTGCGGCGATATTGTTGATGAATCGTATGAATCGCGCGAGGGCGTGAGAGATGGGCTGGATGTTATTCGACTGAATAAAGTCACGAGTGAGGTGGAAGCAGCCGGGGTGAACTGGTTTCGGTAGTATGTGTGTCTCGGGGTAGGGGTCGACATAGGTTTGAAAGGTGTCTCCAGTGTTTGTGACGCCGGCTATTTCGTAAATCCTGCAATGGTTAACGCCACGTTGAATATCGCCAACGAACTCTAAGTCTATCATAATTGACACATGAGTGTCTAATTCATAACGACCGTTAGGACCGTTAGGACCGTTAGGACCGTTAGGACCGTTAGGACTATGGGAAGACATGATGTTGAGGTAGTATTTGTATTATTGAACACAAAGCAAACGTCGTATTTTTTAACGCGTAAAACAAAAGATTGGATACGCGGGGCGCACGGTGTGGTGGTAGACGGGCTACTGGAGTGTGACTACACGTTGGAGTGTGCGAAGGTTCGAGCTGGGAGCAGTGTCGCTGGTTTGTTGCATTACGCGCGAGTATTGGCGACGAAGCGTGCACTGTTTTTCCGTCCGTCTTCACCACTGAGGTATATGATGGAGTGTTTTCTCGAAGAGATCAATCTATTGGATCGGATGACGAACGTTGGGAACGCGCTGCGTGTGCGACCGAAGATGATACGGCCGACGGTGTATCGCAAGACGTCGGTGCACCAGGATAGTATCGCGCGTATGAATCGAAAGCGAAAGAGGGCGATGGAGAAAGCGTCGCGGGCGCACGAGCGCGTAGAGCAGAAGAAGAATCGTGAGCGGGTTCGGACGCTGCGGCGGCAAGTGAAAGCGTACGAAGATTTGTTTCGAAGGCGTCGAACGATTCTTCGCGTGTCTGAGCGTTTTTCGAATTCTCGACGAGATTGGTCGTATGGACAGCGAGATAATCTGAAGAGACGGATAGGAGCGCTGAGGCGATCGACGACGCGCATAAAGACGCTCGCGCGAATGAACGAAGTGATTGTCTTTTATGTAGGGGGGGCATATGGGGATGACTGTGATCCCCAACTGTGGACGGTTCAAACGTGCAGACACGTGTCACATGTAATCAGATAAAGCAATAGTATAAAGGGGAAATGAACAAAATATGGAAAGTGCTCTGGTTACCATGTCTGCACTCGCAGCACCTAGTAGAGACCCACACACACCACAATATGTTCAGTTACCATTGACGACTGGGATGGAGGGGAGCGCCGCGGGCCTCACGCAGGACGCGTACGATCTCAGGAGTACTACTATTGCGGAGAACACGGGTAGCGCGTTGGGAGCGCTCCCGGAGAGAGATCCCCCTCACGTCGTGCGACTGCATTTTGATGCTACGCCGACGGCGCGGGAGCTCGCGGCGGGCACGGGTGGCGCGTTGGGATCGCTACCCGGTATTAAACATGCGTTCTTGCGGGAGGGCGTAACCGAAGAGATGTTAAGTCACGCGCTGATCAAAGATGTGTCGGTCACCGGGCTGCACTCGAATTGCCCAGAGTTCACGACGTTAGGTGCGCGCATGTTTGCGAACCACAGCACGAGTGAATTGCAGAATAGCACGATTGGGATCCAGAATCAGGAGGGTTGGCTGTACAAGAGCAACGGGAGTCAGTTGGGCCCAACGACGTCGTCGGCAGATGGAGGGTATACGAATCTGATGACGATCCACCCGTTTGAATCCGCGCGGTTTACGGAAAACAAGGTCTATGACCCGAAAGGGCTACAGAGTAATCGGTTTATCGAAACGTACGGTGGGTTTAATGAGAAGGATCTGTGGAAAAACATCGTCGCGTTCCCAAGTGAGAATTACTACTTTGTCGATAAAAACCATGTGGTGACGAAGGTGATCAAACAGAACTGGGATACCCTCGGTATTAATTTGCAAGAGGAACCGTTACATGATGGTAAGTACTTTAAGTTGTCGGGGGCAATGGTAGATCACGTCGTCGATAGATTAAAGGAAGATGTAATCGAGAAGATTCCATTTTCGAATCTCGCGGATTTAGGGGTGCGTTGGAAGGCGAAACCGCTGTCTATGTGGGCGAGTACGCCGGACCCCGCGACGAAGTACAATATGTCGTGTGATTTGAAGATTTCGTATATGTTTCCAAAGACGCAGGCTAATTAGTATAAGCAGTAGCACGTTAGAGCAGTCGAGTTTCCTTTTCTTTCCATGTCGACGAGCACCCGCGCGCTGTATCCAAAGTGAACCATAGGTTCAACCCGTTTGCGGTCGGTCGCGGAGGGGAAGAGCCCGATGTGCATGTTCGGAGAGATATCACACGTGCGGACACATGGTTGACATGTGACGCCAGCGGAATGCATGAGACTATCGCCAATGGAGCGAGTCATCGCGAGTGTACCGAGCCCACCCCTCGTGACAAGTCGGGTAGCGCACCCACGTTTCGGATGATGTCTAAAAATATCCTCACCGCTCTCATCGTATACGAAGTTCATGTGTGGGTTCAACGCATTGATTCTCTGGTATTCGTCGGTGGATGTCGGCGTGTGGTCACCGACGAGTTCGATGGTGCGACCATTGGCTGCGTCGCGACAGAAGCACACCGATGGGCCAACGTTGGCGGAGTAGACGACGCGGTCGGCGACAATAAGGAGTGTACATGTTGTCCCACCGGGGATGTCGATCCATTGATCGTCCGCGGGATTGCACTCAAGGTATCCCGATGTCATTCGAGTGTCGTGGGGGCACCGATCGGCGAGAGCTTGAATAACATTGGTGTTGGCGAGAGAAAAAAGTGTATTCGAAAGGGTATGCCATGTTTGGAGCGCGGGGCGCAGCGTGTCTGCCTTGTGACTGGAGCGTATCTCTTCGACGATCGTATCGCGCGCGACACGTGCGGCGATGTGGCCACTTAGCGTGCTTCGGTCGGTTTGTGAATGGCCCTCGCAGTGAATAAGTACGATAATGCGATCGTCGGCGCAGTCAATGGAGGAGGAGAGCCCAGTGTGTGTGTGCTCAGGAACGTCGCAGCCGTCGCGAAATACGTATAGACCGAAGACTTGGTCATTATAGTTTTGTGCGGGTATATCAGTAGCCGCGGAAAGTCCATACATTTACAATCGAAAGATAATGTGTCTCTGTTGCGCAGACGATCGAAGGAGTTCAATTGAAACGAGCGATTACCGCGAGCTTCTTTATAATGGGGTTCGGATGTGGTTTACGCCGTCGACGTTGATCATCGTTTTGGTGCAGCTCATCGTGTACTGCGTGCAACTCGTGCTGGACAACGATGGGGCTGAGCACTTTTGGGCGTCGAGAACGTACCCGTACGAGCTGTGGAGGTACGTGACGTACGGCTTTATCCACGCGTCGCTGGCACACATCGTCGCGAATGTGTCAATGACGCTCATCCTCGCGCCGACGTTGGAGTTCGTGCAAGGCTCACTGGTGGTCGCCGTGACGTGGGTTGGCGGCGTCGTCGGGGGCGGTCTCGCGCACGTCCTATATAACGACGGGCTAGCGGTCGTGGGGTCCAGTGCCGGGGTCTACGCGTTGATCGTAGTGCGAATCAGCGACGTGATTGTGAATTCGAGAAATATGCGAACGTGGACACTACGGTTACTAACGCTATGCTGTTTGGCCCTACCCGGGCTCGTCGACTGGATAACGACTGATTCGTTTACGACGACGTCTCATAGTGCACATATCGGCGGGGTGATCGCGGGTATCCTGGTGTCGCTCACGTGCGTCAGAAACATTAGTAGGTACATATGACGCCGCGCTCATGCTCATTCGGACAAAGTGTGTCGCGGCCGATTGTGCGACTCATGTTTACGACGGGGTTTTCTCGTATGGATACTAAGTGCAATGCCTCGCTTGGTCGGATCATGTACGCGGACGAGTCATAGCCGTCCTGGCCACCGTAGTGTTGGATTGGGAGGTTGACGTTCGCCTCGACGTTCGCGTTGACGTTCGCCTCGACGTTCGCGTTGAGTTGAATGAAATCGTCAAAGACGGATACGTGTTCATCGGTGGTTCGTTGTGAAATTGCGCGCAGTGCAGTTTGGTGGGCGGCGTGTCTCCCACATCGATTTTGCTCGAGTATAGACATGTTAGTTAAGCACGTCCATACCCGAGGGTCGTTGACGGGTGCGACGGAGATGGTGACGCACGAAACGTTGAGTGTCGCGCACGCGGATGCAGCAGACCACCTTCTTTGCGCATCGACGATTGGGTTTATGTTTCCACTGATGATGTATCCATCCGTGGGGTGCTCACCGTAATAGACGGTCGATACGGGAGGGTATACAAATAAGAGAATCACGGTCGCGGACACCGCCAATAGGAAAGATAACCAGCATACGACATCGACAAAGTGCAACTGAAGGATATCCGCATTATTGAAACGAAAACGTTTTATATTCTTATCGGTGATCATGCACCTCATTAGGACCTGGGACCTAGTGCTCTACCTTCTTGCGCTTAGTTGGCGGCTGCATGATTTCGTCGAGCTCGTCGACCTCGTCGACCTCGTCGACGCCCATGATTGATTCCCAGTCGGTGAACTTTGCGGTCGATGAATACTCCGGTCCATTCTTGATGAGGTTACCGTTCACGTATATGTAGGTAGTGCCGTACGCGCCATTTGGGGTGACGTAAGGTTTGACGCGAATTTGGGCGCAGATGACGGCGCCACGATTGATTGGAGTGGCGTCGAAATCGACTTGCTCACCTTTGTAGAGTAGACGGGGGACCCGCACTTCGAACTCGCCATCGGTGGTCTTTGAGCGGCGATAGGCAGCGCACTTGGTCTTGATGTCGTGAACGCCCTCTTCACTGCAGAGTCCGGTCTGGCCGCCATGCAAGAAGGCAATGTAAGCTTTGTTCTCAATCTCAGATGGTGGCACGCCCTGCTTTTCGAGCGTCTTTCGAATGGTCGCCTTCTGTTTCTTCAGGGTCTTGGGGTGCTTCCACATGGCCTTGATGCACATCTCGTTGATCTGATCGAGAACGTCGATCGCCTCCTGTTGGTACGTTTGAAGTCGCTTGAGAGTCTCGGGGTTGAAGTCCATGACCTCGGGTGTCTTGGTCGAGACCTGAAGTTGGTACTTTTGTTTCATTGGTTCGGATTCGAATTTCTTCGCCTGCTCAGAGTTGCCAAGGCTGACCCAGCGGGCAGTGAGGGGTGGGAGCTCGACGGTGAGCCCGGAGGCGCCCGTGGCCTTGTGGATAATCTCCATGTGGGTCCCGCCGAGGTTCGCGATCGTGTTCTGAACAAATGCGACTTCGAGTGTTGTTTCGGGATCCTTGTAGAGGGTGTAGCTGATATCGCTGACGGCGGACATGTTCGTGTGAAAAGAGGGAAGTGTGGTTTATGCGATGGCTCGTGAGGAGGAGACGGATTGAGACGCTTAGCTATGAACGTAAACCACTGCACGCTATGTGGCTACAGTAGTGGAAATCTAAATAAATATATTTCACACCTTAGGTCTAGTGTTCACACTCGAGGGATGAGTAGGCTATGGGAGATGACGCGTAGATGTTACGCCTTCGAATGGCTGCGAGGTGAGCTAAGCTATCAGCGACGTGTATGGCCAGAGGCAATGCTGCAGAGCCTCCTCGAGAAGCAGCGACCGTTGATGAGTGAATTGTCGTGTAGACGATGGGGCTGTGTACAGAGAGTGGAACAATTGTGGTCACGACTCGCGTCGTGGTTTCGCGCGAGTATGATCAAGGAGCACCTGAGGCGCATCCGAGTGTTCGATCTCCCGGAGATACTGGAAATGAAGTATTTGAATTTTATTCCAGAATGCAATCGAAGCTACGAGAAGTTATTCGTGAATGGGGTGATGAATTTCCAAATGTTGAATTCAAACATGGGCCATCCACGACAGATGACGCACAGTATGTCGTCCGATGCCACGGATTTGGTCTCTTTACGGGGAGAACTCGAGGGCATATGCAGACGACCCTGCGAAAGTGGACCGATTTGCGTATAGTGAGCGTTGGAACGGGGCCATCGCGTAGGGGTGGTGAGAGTGTCGTGTTTTTGAACTTAGAGCGGAAGCGTGGTACGGTTGGTTACCTGAAACTGTATATCCAGGTCGCACTTCTCTGTGCGTCATTCTACGTGTGCACATGCTTAATATCGCAAATGTCAGAGACTTTATAAATGGTCGAATCAAAGGTGAAATCACAATTCAGCAGCAGCACAGTGAGTACATCGTCGTAAATACGCCACTACGAGACAAGGGCATGTTTGATCACTACTGTCTGTTCGCGGATACGTTCGCCTGCGATGTGCTCTTTTCAAAGTTAAACGTTTGTCACATTTCACCGAATCGCTCGTACAAGTGGCCGTGTCGTACATTGAGTCCCATCGTCCTCAGATCGATTCGAAAGATCGTGTCGGCGTGCGATCTGTCGGAATCGTCCACGAATATCGCGAATACCCTGTTGTCGATGACGTGTCAATTTGAAAGCACTCTATTTATTCCATCACTGTCGGGATCGGAGACGATGAGCTGGGTTGAGCTCAGGGTCGATTTAGGGGATGTGCACTTGGCCGATCTGCAGTACGTCTGTGGTGGATTCGCCGACATGGTCATCGATATGCGCTTCAACGATGGGGAGCTCATGGTAAAAATTCGCAGACATTCGACAAAACGATTACGCCATGGTGAAACGGAAACGACAGAAGCGAGTAAAATCCAATAGTCGGACGAGTAAATACGTAATTTCAGTTGACGTTGGGGTGGTCAACTTTGCATTCTGCATCTTCGACACCGCGACGACGACGATACTCGCCTGTGAAAATAAAAAAGTGTGCGACTTTAAAGGTTCTAAGGATTACGTAGAGATGTGCGCGACGGTGATGGGGTACTTTGCGGACGTGTTGGACGTCAGTGAGTGGAAAGATACCGATTTGGTCATCGAGCGACAGATGAAATCGGGGGTGATGCGATTATTTGCCCTCGCGATGGAGGTCGATTGGCTTCACAGATCTGGCCACAGAGCGATCATCGTGTCGCCTATTACGGTGAAGCGCCACTTTGGGACGTCGACGGGGAAGTACGCGACGAATAAAGCCGCGGCCGTGACACTCATGGCTACGCTGTGCGCGAAGTACCCAACGATTCACCGAAAGTGGATCACTATTTGCGAACGTGAGCATAAAATCGACGACCTCGCGGACGCCATCATTCAGGGGTTGTATTCGATCGAGACGATGCGATCGTGAACGAAGAGATCGAACTGTTCGGCGCAGAAAAAGTCCCCGACCATATAGTGCCCGATTGGGCACGTGCATTTTCCATTATTCAGGGATGCCGGGAGACAAATTTCATTTCGCTGAGCTCGTTGCGCCGTCCGAGATATCTTCACCCGTGGTTCGCGCACGGTGTACATATCACACGACGATTTAGGAGTCACGTACAGTCGGTGATGCACGTGGGGACCACACTCGCACGTCAACGTGTCATTCATTGGGATGATCCAATCGTCCATGATCACGTCGGGCACTCCACTCCCCCAGATGATGTGCGTACATGGATTCTCTCCGCAATCCCGCACGTTGCACGTAAGGCCGTGATTCATCGTAAGCGACCACTGTGTGGTCGGAACGGTCCCGGCGGTCCCGGCGGTCCCGGCGGTCCCGGCGGTCGAAGACAGGAGCCGTCGGCGG
>Ga0209119_1003212_pt1 | contig 14230 bp, 10 predicted proteins | sample COG_03_FD_184747 | JGI IMG/M metagenome (GOLD analysis project Ga0209119, IMG submission 184747) | Pelagic Microbial community sample from North Sea - COGITO 998_met_03 (SPAdes) (version 2) | ecosystem: Environmental > Aquatic > Marine > Neritic zone/Coastal water | place: Helgoland, sampling... | reverse complement strand
CCTCAAATGTAATATCTTTAGTAAGATCATTTTTGATTTGCATTATAAACTAATTCATTTGAGTTGCAAATATAAAATATTTCGAGGGGTTGTCCTATGCTTTACACTGATAATTAATTGAGCAACTTAAACATATAGTAATCATTAAATAGTAAACAAATTAACAGACTAATAGTAGTGATTGGTCGTTTAATTTTTTAAGAATTTCTAAAACCATTCTCTTCGAAATAATCCCAAGAGTGCTCCTGGATCGGCTGTGAAAATAAAACGTATTTTTTCATTATATTGTGGTTGGGCGATCTCCCAACCTAGGTTTGAATAAAACGGAAAATAGACTTCAAAATAGTCCGTAATTAGACTTAATCGAACTCCTGCATCATATACAAATAGTGGATTTATTTTTTCGTTTTTAAGTAAACCTATATCGCCATATGCTTGTACAAACTTCCATATAGAAGCACTCGCATTTAAAGAAGTTAGCCACTGATTAGCAAAAGCCGTATCTAATTTTGATTTGAATCCACCTTCTGCAATAATAAGTTGTTGACTAAAAATTCCTGTGGACTCCGAAAGTCCTAAATAATTATAATCAAATAAATAATCTGTTGGTCGGTCCAAAGCAAAATCAAAATTTTTCTCTCCTCTTGGAATTTTTGAATACAAAAATGCCCCAGCAAAAATTCTTAAATTATAAAATTGATTTTTATTAGTTCGTCTTCTAATTTCATAATTAAAAGATAGTTTTCCAAAGTCATTTGAAAATTGAGTATCTAAAAACCATCTTTGATATTTTTTAAATCCGTTATTTGAATCTAAATATCTAATATTGAATATTTGATAGGGGGGAGTTGTAGATTCTGAATCATTTGTACTTGCAAAATCCTTGTCAATTCCGACATACCTAAAATTAAGACTTTTAAAAGTATTAGATCTCAAGTCTGAAGCGTTTCTGAAATTGAAACTTACGTAGGGAACTGTCTTTGTTACAAAAGCATTTTCTGCAAAGCTTGAACGGGATACAGAAATTCCATAATTTATATTATATAGATTATGATCTTCAAAAAGGGTATTATATTGTAGCTTTAAGGAACCTGTTAAGGCTTTGGATCGTGTACTATATGTGGGCGTAATTCCAAACACAAAAGGCTTACTTAGTATGCCCTTATTATTGATGTTCATTCCTAAATCCACGCCATCATAAATGTTTTGAAACTCTACAATAGGTAAAAAATACATTTGATTGTCATGTGGAGATTCAAAATCTTTAAATAAACGAATCTGCAACGGTTTGTTGAATAATGGTTTTCCGCGCGTAGATTTCCAATTGTTTCTTAAATCAAATTCGGGCACTTTTTGATCATAATTAAGTACTAATTGGTCTGCAAAATTGTTGGCAACTACAAACTTTTTTTCTCTTTCAATTCCAGTTAACCATTGTTTAGAAATAATTTCTCCTCCTTTAAGCATAAATAGAGACACTGGTCGTTTTCCTTTTTTCTTATTTTTAACTGTAAAATATATCGAGTCCTTTGTGTTTTCTATAGCTGTTATTTTATAATCTGTTTGTTGGGTGTTTGTAAGGAATGAATCAAAAAACCAATCTATATTTTTTGACGTTTTAGATTTTAAATATGTTTTAAAACTTTCAGTCGTTTTGATAGAATGAATGTTATTAAAAATAAATTCTTTCATCCACTCTTCAATGCTTGAATCAGCAATAAGATCTTCAAGATAAAGAAGGCCTTTCGCCGCTTTATATTTACTTGATAAGTTTGCATTAAATTTTAACAGTTGATCTTTTGGAGAATTTAACGCTTGATCACGCCCTGTTCTGATCATATGTAGATATGTCAAATGGTATTGATCATTGAATTTTAATTTTGCTAAATTATAAGATCTAAGGCCCCAAACATCCGATAAACTTCCTATTAATTTTTCATCTTTATAGTTTAGTTCTATATACTTCATCAGTAGAATGTTTTCAAATCCAGATTGCAACCAATGTTCTTCTCTTGGGTTCATGCCTAAATGTTGATCCAAATACAAGCGTATTATGTTTTTTACAATAGTAAGCTCATATTTGAATTGCTTTGAAAATGGTGTCAAAATGTTTGGAAGAATATTGAGACCGTATATTGGGTACTTATTTAAATCTAAACTAGAAATTAATATGTTTTCATGTGGGTATGAAGCGAGTTCTGTTTCTATGAAATTCTTAACTTTATTTAGTATAATTATTTGTTGAGTTGAACTTAAAACTTTCTCATTTTCATTGGTAATAAAATTTAAATTGCCATCCTTTATTCTTAAAAAAGGGGTTTTAGAAATATAAAGACGACTGTCTGTTCGTTTTAAACCTGAAAATTTATATGTATTTTTTTGCTGACTCGTATTTTTGGATTCTAAATTTAACTCAGATGCAAGATCGAAATACGCAGGAATATCGATGTTAAGTTTAATAGAAGCAGCAGGCGTATAATAGTCCTCAATGTTTTTATTGCTGTACAATTTCCATTGAGAATTTTCATATACGGCAGGAGATAAATACCAATATTTTAAATAGTAGTCTCCGTTTTTATTCACTCCATAACCGGTAAACTTATCGTTTTGAATGTGGAGTGTGTACTCAAAATAGAGTGTAGTACTGGCGTTTGGCTCTAGTACTGTGTCCATTGTTACCTTTAAGATATCTTGTTGTTTGTCTAAATAGGTGTAATTCAGAGAATCATTTTTTGAATTTTGGATAGAACGAATTGTTGTAAATCCACGATCTTCTGATTTTGCATCGAGTAATGCACCATTGAACTCTTCTACAAATCGTTCTGCTAGAGGCGTTGTTGGGCTACTAAAACTAGAGGTCCAGTCGTTAAAATACAAGTCCCTTAAGCGATCTTCAGAATTGTTCTGATAATCGACACGTTGTTTTATAGTGAGTGTGTTTTTTTCTACGTCTAAGACGACATCGATTACCATCGCATGTTGTCCAAAAATAGAGGATACACTGATATAAATGATAAGAGTAAGTAGAGTCTTAAATAACGGTCTCAATATCAAAAATTTAGTTTTGTACAATTATAGGTTTGTGTACTATGTGAAATAATAAAACTATTAAAAATTAGGACTTAATTTATATTCTGTATAGAAGTTATTTAGAATAGCAATGACTTCGTCTGAAGTATCAACCACATGAATTAAATCTAAATCTTTTGCACTAATGGTTTCAAAACGCTCTAAAAGCGTTGCTTTAATCCATTCAAGCAAACCATTCCAAAAACTAGTTCCTACCAATATAACAGGGAATTTTTCAATTTTTTTAGTTTGAATTAATGTGATCGCTTCAAACAATTCATCTAAAGTTCCAAAACCACCAGGCATAACAACGATTCCTTGAGAATATTTTACAAACATTACTTTCCTAACAAAAAAGTAATCAAAATCTAAACTCTTATCGCTATCTATATATGGATTATTGTGCTGTTCGAAAGGGAGTTCGATATTTAAACCAACAGAAGTCCCTCCTGCAAGGTGAGCACCTTTATTTCCCGCTTCCATAATTCCAGGGCCACCTCCCGTAATAACACCATATCCAGCATCTACAATAGCGCTCGCCACTTCAGTAGATAATTTATAATAAGTATCTTCTGTTGGAGTTCTTGCGGATCCAAAAATTGACACACATGGGCCAATTTTACTCATCTTTTCAAATCCATTTACAAATTCGCCCATGATTTTGAAAATCGCCCAAGAGTCATTTGTTTTAATTCCATTCCACCCTTTGTGTTTCTGTTCTGGTCCCATAATCTTCAATTTTAATGCCTACTAATGTAATTCTTTTTTTAAAAACCGAGCCGTATGACTTGATTTGTTTTTGATGACAACTTCAGGGGTGCCTTTAACTAATACCTCGCCACCATTTTTACCGCCTTCTGGCCCTATATCTATAATGTAATCTACCGTTTTTATGACATCTAAATTATGCTCAATAATAATGACTGTATTTCCTTTATCTACTAATTTATTGAGAACACCCATCAAAACTCGAATATCTTCGAAATGAAGTCCTGTCGTAGGTTCATCAAGTATATAAATAGTATTGCCAGTATCACGCTTGCTTAGTTCAGTTGCTAACTTTATACGTTGTGCTTCGCCTCCAGAGAGAGTCGTGCTTTGTTGTCCCAAGGTAATATAGCCTAAACCAACCTCTTTGATAGTCTTTAGTTTTCTGTGAATTTTTGGAATCAATTCAAAGAAATCTACACTTTCATCTATGGTCATATTTAGAACGTCACTGATCGATTTTCCTTTATATCTAATTTCTAAGGTTTCTCTATTAAAACGTTTTCCCTGACAAGATTCACACTCCACATATACATCTGGTAGAAAATTCATTTCTATGACTCTAAGCCCACCACCTCTACATGTCTCACAGCGTCCTCCAACGACATTAAAACTAAAACGTCCTAATTTATAGCCTCGAATCATGGCTTCAGGAATTTTAGCAAACAGGGCTCGGATTTCTCCAAAAACAGCAGTGTAAGTAGCAGGATTACTTCGAGGAGTGCGACCAATTGGCGATTGATTTATATCGATTACCTTATCTAAATGCTCTAAACCTTTAATAGATTTATAAGGCATAGGCTCCATGACACCATGAAAATAATAATTATTTAAAATAGGGTAGAGGGTTTCATTGATTAAAGTTGATTTACCACTTCCAGAAACACCAGTTATTCCAATCATTTTTCCTAAAGGAAGTTTAATGGAAACGTTTTTTAGATTATTGCCAGTACAGCCTTTAAGTTCCAAAAACTTTCCGTTTCCAGCTCTGCGTGTTTTTGGAATTTCTATGGTTTTAACACCACTCAAATAGTCAGCGGTCAAAGTGCCACTGTTTAAAATTTCTTTTGGTGTTCCTTGACTTATAATTTCTCCACCATGTTTTCCTGCCTTTGGACCAATATCGATCACATGATCTGCTTGTTCGATCATGTCTTTATCATGTTCTACTACGATAACCGAATTCCCGACATCTCTCAAAGCAATTAAAGATGATATTAATTTCTCATTATCTCGTTGATGCAAGCCAATACTAGGTTCATCTAAAATATACAATACACCTACCAATTGAGACCCTATTTGTGTCGCCAAACGAATCCGTTGTGCTTCGCCTCCAGATAGTGACTTTGAACTTCTGTTAATCGATAAATAATCCAATCCAACATCTAAAAGAAATTGTAGCCTCGTTGAGATTTCTTTAAGAATTTCTTTTGATATTATAATTTGACTTTCAGTAAGGAGGCCCGGTAATTTCATGAACCAATCGGCTAAATCCACTATGTCCATTTCAGAAAGTTCGGCGATATTTTTAGAATTAATTTTAAAAAATAACGATTCTTTTTTTAGCCGTGAGCCTTCACATGTAGGACATTTAATTTTGTCCATATAGTTTTTAGCCCAGCGTCGTATTGAAGTTGAATCGACATTTTTATATTGACTTTCAATAAAGTTAGCAATGCCTTCAAAATTAATCACATAATTTCGATTAACGCCTAACGTTTTACTATCCACTGAAAAATCCTCTTTCCCACCAAATAAAATAATTTCTAAGGCTTCTGCTGGAATTTTTGACATAGGATCAGAAAGCTTAAAATTGTAACGCCGTCCAATGAGTTCTAACTGTCTAAAAATCCAAGAATCTTTTTGAGTTCCTTGGGGTGCGAGACCACCGTTTTTAATAGAAAGGCTCGTGTCTGGTATTATTTTAGTCGTATTTACTTTGTAAAGCGTGCCAATACCACTACAATCTGGGCATGCGCCTTTAGGAGAATTAAATGAAAAGTTATTTGGTTCTGGGTTTGGATATGAAATTCCTGAAGTAGGACACATCAAGTTACGGCTAAAATAGCGCACTTCTTTAGTGTCTTCATCAATTATCATTAGAACATTTTCGCCGTGATACATGGCTGTATTGATACTTTCATTTAGTCGACTCGTAGATTGTGTACTTTCGTCAATTTTAATTCTGTCAATAACGATTTCAATGTCATGCATTTTATAGCGATCCAGCTTCATCCCTTTCGAGATATCGACAATTACACCATCTGTTCGCACTTTCACAAAGCCTTGTTTTGCAATTTGTTCAAACAACTCTCTATAGTGTCCTTTTCGCGATCGAATTACAGGAGATAAAATCGATATACGTCGTCCTTGAAAAGAGTTAAGTATGAGGGTTTTTATTTGTTCATCGTTATAACTTACCATTTTCTCATCGGTGTTATAACTATAAGCATCAGCAGCTCTTGCGAATAATAATCTTAAAAAATCATAAATTTCGGTGATAGTCCCGACCGTAGAGCGTGGCGATTTGCTGGTTGTTTTTTGTTCAATTGCTATTACGGGCGAAAGCCCATCAATCTTATCAACGTCTGGGCGTTCTAAGCTCCCCAGAAATTGTCGTGCATATGCCGAGAATGTTTCAATATAGCGGCGTTGTCCTTCCGCATAGATTGTATCAAATGCAAGCGACGATTTACCACTCCCAGAAAGCCCTGTGATAACTACTAGTTGATCCCGTGGAATCTTAACATCAATGTTTTTTAAATTGTGTACTCTAGCGCCTTTTACTTCTATAAATTCATCAAACTTGCTCATAAATTTTTGCTGTTCGCACCTAATTGTTTGTAATTAAAATATATCAATAGTTCCTTTTCCTTCCCTAACAATAGAAATATCTGAACCGTTTATCTCTACGATCGTCGATGGCACATTATCGCCATATCCACCATCTATAACTAGGTCAACTTTTGTGCTCCATTTTTCAAATATTAACTCGGGGTCAGTAGTGTATTCTAAAATAGCATCCTCATCATGAATCGATGTAGATACAATTGGATTTCCCAATGCTTTTACGAGCTCCAGAGCAATAGGATTGTCTGGAATTCGAATTCCAACAGTTTTCTTTTTCTTAAAAGGATACGGCAAAGAATTAGCACCTGGAAGAATAAAAGTATAAGGTCCAGGAAGTGTTCGTTTTAAAAGCTTAAAAATAGGGGTCTCAATTTGTGTTACATAATCACTCAAATTACTTAAATCATGGCAAATAAAAGAGAAATTAGAACGCTCCAGTTTAATTCCTTTTATTTTGGCGATTCGTTCCAAGGCTTTTACGTTTGTAATATCACATCCAAGCCCATATACGGTATCGGTTGGATATATAATTAATCCTCCCTTTTTAAGAACATCCACCACTTTTTGGATGGCTTTTGGATTGGGGTTTTCTGGGTATATTTTAAGAAGCTCGGCCATGTTAGATCAGTTTTATGAAATAATTTCAAGTTTAGCAAATCGAAGTAATAGCTTTTTACTCCCACCAGTTTCAAATTTAATTTCCGCTTTCAAATCGGCTGCTTTTCCTTCAATACTTAAAACAGTGCCTTTTCCAAATCGTTGATGATTCACAACATCTCCAACAATTAATTTATTATCAAACAAGTTAGACGTCGATTTTGTGTCGCTAACTTTTTTTAAGTTTTTAGGCGTTGATATTTTAAATTTTTCAACTTCTTTTGGCTTCTTTTTCATGTAAGCCGGTTTTTTGTAGCGGACTGTATTTGGATCCACATCTCCAAAAATATCAGCACTTAGCATAGGATTGAAACGCCGTTCTTCTTTAGGCGTTACAATTTCTAAGTATTGTTCATCAATTTCTTCAATAAATCGACTTGGTTCTGCATCAACGAGCTTCCCCCAACGATAGCGTGAGAGGGCATAGGTCAGATAGGCTTGTTTTTCGGCACGTGTCAAAGCGACATAAAACAAACGGCGTTCTTCTTCTAGCTCATCCCTAGTATTCATGCTCATAGCGCTTGGAAACAAATCTTCTTCTAAACCTACAATAAACACATACTCAAACTCCAAACCTTTTGCTAAATGGATGGTCATAAGTGCAACTTTGTCGCTATCATCGCCTTCTTCATTATCTAAATCTGTTGCAAGTGCAACATCTTCCAAAAACTCTGCAATCGACCCTGTTGAATCTGCTAACTCTTGCTGCCCTTCCACAAAATCTTTAATACCATTTAGTAATTCCTCGATGTTATCCATGCGATTAATGCCTTCCGGAGTGCCGTCTTTTTTAAACTCCTGAATTAATCCACTAGCTCTACACACGTGCTCAGCCAGATCAAACGCATTCATTGTTTGACTCAACACCTGAAAACTTTCAATCATTGTGCTGAAGTTTTGCAGCTTGGTTTTGGTACCCGCATTGATGTTTATGGGAAGTGCATGAAGGTGTTTTAGAATTTCAAAAATAGATTTATTATGTTCATTGGCGGACACAATCAAACGGTCAATGGTAGTCTGACCAATCCCACGACCTGGAAAATTAATAATTCGTTTCAACGCTTCTTCATCTGAAGGATTGATAATGATCCGTAAATATGAAAGAACATCTTTTATTTCTTTACGCTGATAAAATGATAACCCGCCATAAATACGATATTCTAATCCTCTTTTTCGCAAGGCATCTTCAATGGATCGCGATTGTGCATTGGTTCGGTATAACACTGCAAAATCGCCGTTTTTGGCTTGCTTTTGCATTTTGTTTTCAAAAATTGTACTTGCAATGTAGCGTCCTTCGTCACCGTCTGTTAAAGAACGGTTGACAATGATTTTCTCGCCTTCTTCATTGGCGGTCCAAACTACTTTGTCAAGCTTGGTTTGATTTTTTTCAATCACAGAATTGGCAGCATTAACAATGTTTTTTGTAGAACGATAATTTTGCTCCAATCGAAACATTTTTACATTGTCATAATCTTTTTGAAAATTTAAAATATTATTGATGTTCGCACCTCGGAACGCATAAATACTCTGCGCATCGTCGCCCACAACACAAATGTTTTGAAAACGATCTGATAATGCTCTCACAATTAAATACTGAGAATGGTTTGTATCTTGATACTCATCTACTAAAATATAACGAAAACGATCCTGATATTTTGCCAATACTTCAGGAAAACGCGTAATTAATTCGTTGGTTTTAAGTAGTAAGTCATCAAAATCCATAGCGCCAGCTTTGAAACATCTGGAGACATATTCTTTGTAAATCTCTCCCATTTCTGGTCGCTTAGCCATAACGTCAGATTCCTTTAAGTCTGGGTTTTGAAAGTAGGCCTTTACCGTTATCAAACTATTTTTATACGATGAGATTCGAGATTGTACTTGCTTATATTTATAAATATCTTTATCTAATTTCTTTTCTTTGATAATCGAAGAAATTAACCGTTGAGAATCTTGTGTATCATAAATTGTGAAATTCGAAGGATATCCAAGTTTATCCGCTTCAAAACGTAATATTTTAGCAAAGACGGAGTGAAACGTTCCCATCCACAAGTTTTTTGCTTCGCTATCTCCAACAATTGAGGAAATACGTGTTTTCATTTCACGGGCTGCCTTGTTGGTAAAGGTGAGTGAAAGGATGTTAAAAGGATCTACACCCTCACTCATCAAATAAGCGATACGATAGGTGAGGACTCTGGTTTTTCCAGAACCGGCCCCTGCGATGATAATCATTGGCCCTTCTTTTTGAAGGGTAGGCGCTAATTGTGCCTCGTTAAGTTGACTTAAATATTGTTTCAAATTTATTTTTTTCTAAGTCGTGAAATTAAGGAATGTAATTCTTATTTTTAAGAAGAACACTGATAAATTATAAACAATTTATCAATGTTTATATTGAAGCGGTAAAGGAATTTGTAAGCGCTATAATTGTGTGTATATATTAAGAGAAATTATTAACTTGGCGTTTATTAATCAACACAGAACACTTTTAAATGGAAATTGAGTTTTATAGCCTAGTCATGTATTGTATTCCTGCACTTTTAACAGGTTTGATTGCATATTTATTTTTTAAAGAATACACCAATAACGAAAACAAAAGACGTCATTATATGCTGCATAAATCGCTTCAAAAAGAAGTACTTCCTGTCAAGCTTCAGGCCTACGAACGTCTGGCATTGGTTTTGGAACGCATGGCACCTAATAATTTATTGATTAGAATCAAGCCCATTTCTCAGCGAAAAGAAGATTATGAACAGTTATTAATCCAAAACATCGAACAAGAATTTGAGCATAATTTAGCACAGCAAATCTATTTATCTGATGAATGTTGGAATATCATATTAGCAGCTAAAAATACCACTATACAATTTATTAGAAATTGTGATATTTCAAATGAAATGACAAATGCTGATAAGTTTAGAGAATTAGTACTCACCAAATCGATGGATACTCCTGCGCCCAGTAACGCAGCACTTGCATATCTAAAAAATGAAGTCAGTAATTTACTCACCTACTAAAGTGGATTAAGTAATGCAAAACACACTTCTACAAACGCCCATTGATTACCTAAAAGGGGTTGGGCCAGGGCGTGCAGAAGTATTGCGAAAAGAATTAGGCATTCGTACCTATCAAGATCTCATTAATTTATTTCCGAATCGCTATATCGATCGCACCCAATTTTATAAGGTTTCTGAACTTCAACCGTCCAATGCCGAAGTACAAATTGTGGGGCAGATTACTGGCTTCAAAGAACTTGGACAGAAGCGTGGCAAACGGTTGGTTGCGACTTTTAGAGATGAAACAGGCTACTTAGAACTTGTTTGGTTTAGAGGACATAAATGGATTCGTGAACAGCTAAAAACTCATACCGATTATGTCATTTTTGGGAAGGTCAATTTATTTAACGGCGTGTTTAGCATGCCACATCCAGACATTGAACTCAAAACAGAGTATGACAAAAGCCTTTCTAAGGCGATTCAACCCATCTATCCGTCCACAGAAAAATTAGTAAACAGAGGCATTTCAAACCGAGTAATTTGTAAGATTATGGAACAACTGTTCCTACAGCATAATGGTCGTTTTGAAGAATCACTTTCATCAGAAATATTAGAGCATCAAAAACTTATTTCTAAAAGCGAAGCACTTTTAAATATACATTTCCCAAAAACTCAAAAGTTATTGAGCCTTTCACAATTTCGGTTAAAATTCGAAGAACTATTTTACATCCAACTACAACTCATTCTTAAAAATATTATTCATAAATCAAAAATAAAAGGCTATCGTTTTGAGACTGTGGGATCTTATTTTAATACGTTTTATAAAGACCATTTACCCTTTGAACTTACCAACGCTCAAAAACGTGTATTGAAAGAAATTAGAATAGATATGGGAAGTAATGCCCAAATGAACCGCTTGTTACAAGGCGATGTAGGTTCAGGCAAAACCATTGTGGCTCTGATGTCAATGTTTATTGCGATTGATAATGATTTTCAAGCAGCTTTGATGGCACCTACTGAGATTTTAGCATTCCAGCATTACAACGGTTTGAAACCTTTTTGTGATGCTATTGGGGTCAAAATTGCATTATTAACTGGTTCGAGTAAAACCGCCGCCCGACGCATCATTCATGAAGATTTAGTGTCGGGAGCGTTACAAATTATCGTTGGAACTCATGCACTTCTAGAAGACAAAGTTCAGTTTAAAAACCTCGGACTCGCTATTATTGATGAGCAACACCGTTTTGGAGTGGCGCAACGTAGTAAGTTGTGGAAGAAGAACACATCGCCACCACATATTTTGGTGATGACAGCCACCCCGATTCCTCGAACCTTGGCGATGTCTGTTTATGGCGATTTAGATATTTCTGTGATTGATGAGTTGCCCGCAGGAAGAAAGCCCATTAAAACGGTGCATCGTTTTGATAGCAATCGTCTTAAAGTGATTGGATTTATTAGAGATGAAATTGCGAAAGGCCGACAAATATATATTGTATTTCCGTTGATAAACGAAAGTGAAACCTTAGACTTCAAAGATTTGATGGATGGACATGCAAGCATAGTCCGCGATTTTCCAATGCCAAACTATCAAGTATCTATCGTGCATGGTCAGATGAAACCCGTCGATAAAGAATTTGAAATGCAACGTTTTGTTAGAGGTGAAACACAAATTATGGTTGCTACAACGGTAATTGAAGTGGGCGTCAATGTACCCAACGCCTCCGTCATGATTATTGAAAGTGCCGAGCGCTTTGGATTGTCGCAGCTTCATCAGTTAAGAGGACGTGTTGGACGTGGAAGTGAGCAGAGTTATTGTATTCTAATGACGGGCTCTAAACTAGGGGATAACAGTAAAACTCGTATGAAAACCATGGTCAATTCCAGTGATGGATTTGAAATTGCGGAGGTTGATTTACGACTCCGAGGCCCAGGAGATATGATGGGCACCCAACAAAGTGGTGTCTTAGACTTAAAAATCGCCAATATTGTAAAAGATAAAGACATCTTGTCCTTAGCGCGGCATTGGGCAAAAAAGGTGCTTGTAGCGGATCCGAAATTAGTAGATGTCAAGCATCAGCCCATCGCGCAAACGTATATCAAAATGGGGAAGTATAAGAATATTTGGAATTATATTAGTTAGGATTTTATACTGTTAAAAAGATATTTATTATTGTTTATCAATAATTTTATTTATATTTACACACTAATCTAATATCCATGACAAAACCATTACTCTTCAAATCATTAGTAGATATTTTATATTTCCTTCATGTTATTGGACTTCTTGGCATACTAATTATAATTCCTTTGGGCGTTGTGAATATAAACCAAGTAAATATGGATGTTAAAGACTGGTCTTCACTTTCTTTTAGCATCGCTATTATTAGTGTCTCAGCTTATATTATCTTTCTAAGAGGCTTATATTTCTTAAGAAAAATGGCTGGATTTTTAGTATCCAACAAATATTTCTCTGAATTGATTATTAAGAGATTAAAAAAATCAGGGGTACACTTTTCACTAGCTGGAATTCTTTCATTAGTAATTATTTTTTTAGCTTGGATTGGTAAATTATATGATGGAAAATTAGAGTTAATCTACGATTTAAATCTTATGATTCCATTGTTTCTTATGATCATTGGCTTGTTTTTTATTATTCAAAGCGAAGCCTTGTTAGTGGCCAAAAATTTTAAAGAAGAAAACGAATTAACAGTCTAACGTATGGCTATAATAATCAATCTTGACGTCATGCTTGCCAAAAGAAAAATGAGAAGTAAAGAGCTCTCTGAAATAATTGGCATTACAACCTCTAATCTTTCGATTTTAAAATCTGGAAAAGCGAAAGCCATCCGTTTTTCAACCTTGGAAGCTATTTGTAAAGCTTTAAAGTGTCAACCGGCAGATATTCTTGAATATTCAGTGTTGGAATAAAAATTATATTTGTTTTGATTTTTTAGTATCTTGGTTGTACCCATAAATCAAATTCATGAAAATCAACAAACAGATTCATAGAGACGGCCAAGAAGCTACAAAAATATTTGACAATCGAAGTTTAAAAATGGATTATCGAACTCTTGAACCTATACTCGAGAAAGGTATGGTTGTTTTAGATGTTGGGTGTGGAACAGGCTCAATCTCTAAAGATATAGCAAATGCTATAGGACAATCTGGAAACGTTATCGGAATAGATACTTCAAAAAATTTCATTGAGAGTGGTAAAGAATCATATAAAGCAATTCAAAATTTAGAACTGATTCATTGCGATTTATTTGAGTTTCAAACGTCTCAAAAATTTGATTTAATTACTGCGGCTAGAACCTTACAGTGGTTGAGCAACCCAAAAGAGGCATTATTAAAAATGAAGTCTTTATTAAAACCAAATGGAAAAATTTCTATTTTAGATTACAATCATACCACAATCGAATGGAATCCCGAACCTCCAACGAGTATGAAAAATTTTTACAAAACGTTTTTGAAATGGAGACGTGACGCAGGAATGAATAATGCTATTGCGGATACTTTACCAAATCTAATGAAAGAAACTGGGTTGGTTGACATTGAAAAAATAAATTCCGATGAACATTATGAAAAATATCGAACTGATTTTAAATCAAAAGTAGGAATTTGGTCAAATGTTGCAGGTTCTAAACAGATGGTTGAAGACGGTTATTTGGATGATGACTTAAGACTAAAAGCGATCGAGGACTATAATAATTGGGTTAAACATCAAGCTATTTCTATGACTATGAAGCTTAATGAAGTGAGAGGAACGCTTCCGGTAGTTCTCTAAATAAACTGCAAATTAACATCTCAAACTAAACTGATAAATAATCTGTACTCAATTTTTGAAGATCTCTAAAAACCAATTTAAAATCAGCTTCAAACAAGGCGTAGTACTT
>Ga0209119_1003208_pt1 | contig 14239 bp, 11 predicted proteins | sample COG_03_FD_184747 | JGI IMG/M metagenome (GOLD analysis project Ga0209119, IMG submission 184747) | Pelagic Microbial community sample from North Sea - COGITO 998_met_03 (SPAdes) (version 2) | ecosystem: Environmental > Aquatic > Marine > Neritic zone/Coastal water | place: Helgoland, sampling... | reverse complement strand
ACTTACAAAGTATAATATTATTTCTTATTTTTTTATCATTAAAATTTGGAGATTTAATAAAAAATAACAGACAAAAAAATATTTTCGCCATCCTCCTTTTTATTATTCTTATTTTTAAAACATTTTCATCAATTCTGAATTTTGAATATTTTAGTGAATTTCTTGAAACAGTTAACATACTCTTATCCAAGAATGAAATAAGATCTTATACCTTGAGCCAAGTTATTAATGTTAAAGTTAATATTGCTGTCAACATATTTTTTCAACTTTTACTGTACATTATAGTTCCATTATTTTTGATAAAATTTGACACCTTAAAATCTTATCAAAAAAAATTTTTTAATCTTGTAGCCGTATCTTTAATAGCTTATGCTATTTTATTCCCTCAACTCACTTTTGCATTAAGATTAATTCCGTTTTGTGTTTTGGGAATTACATATGTTTTTACTATCAAAATGAATAATTATAAAAAAATTTACACCTTATTAATACTATTTTTTAACTCTGTGTTGATTTTTTATAATTCAAGTAATGCTTAAATATTTTATTCAGGCCCTGAAATAACATGAAAAAAACCTCAATTAAATTTTTATTATTAATAACCTTTTTATCAACTATCATCTATTCTTTTAATGTTCCCAAAGCATTGCTTGATGAAGACTTACCCGTTATTAAAATTTATAAAAAAGATATTAAAGATACTAATGCTAAAGATCTGACGTACAATCAACAAATAATTTTAATAAAAAAAATTCAAGAGAATGTCCTTGAAATTAATCCTAAAACTGAAACTGGAATTCCTCAGGGGCAACCCAGAAGACCTAAGGATTTAATTAATTTTAAAGGGGGACTTTGTTTTGATAGGAGTTTTAGTTTAGAACTAATTTTTCAAAAGTTTGGTTTTGATGTGCGACATGTTAGTCTTTTTAGAGATGTCCCTAATCAAAACAAATTTATTGATTTAACTACTAAGGGTGTTAGCAGTCATTCAGTTACAGAAGTTAAAACAAAAAAAGGGTGGTTAATTGTAGATTCAAATAAAAATTGGATTGGTTTAGATTCTCTTATGAATCCATATTCGATGAAAAAGATATCATTAAGTAAATTTAGTGTAAAATGGATGAATGAATCAACAACTTATTTTTATAATAATCCTAGTCACTACGTATACGGTATATACTCTAGGCACGGTTATTTTCACCCTCCATATGTTATGATACCAGATTATAATTTTTATGATTTAATGTATAATTTTTATGATTAATTTTTTTGTGTCTAAACAAAGGAGTAATTCAATAAAAGTAGTCAATATCTGTAACTCCAAAATCGGTTATCAAGGTAATATTGGTTTAAGAACAGCCCAAATACTCAGAAATGTAATACATAAGGACAATATAATTAGTTTTTCCATTTCACGTTCAATTTTAAAAAAAAACAAAAATTCATTTACCTATGGTATTTTAAAAAACATTCCAAGTTTATTAAATTCAATTAGAGTTAACATATTTCAAAATTTTAACTCTAAATATTATGATGTATTATTATTTGAATTGTTTGTCTTATTTTATTTGAAATTTATTCCTTTACATGAAGGAGATGTAATACATATATGGGAAATCTCCCCACGAATTATTAAATATTTAAAAAAGAAAAAATGTAAAATTATTCTTGACGTACCAATTGCTCCTCACAATTATAGAAATGAAATTAAAAATGAATTACTAACGAAATTTTCTAAAATACAGGACAGAAAGATTATTAATAATGAAACGTTTTGTTTCAATAATGTTGATAAAATAATTGTACCGTCTTTGTTTGTAAAAAATGAGATTATAAAATATAATGTAAATGAGAATAAAGTTGAAATAATTCCCTTCGGAGTCAAGCCAGATAATTTTAAAAAAAAATTAATTGACAAGAAAGGGATTGATTATTGTCTAGCAGGTGTTTTAAATAAAAGAAAAGGTGTTCAATACCTTTTAAAAGCATGGGAATCTGGCAATTTTTCAGAAGATAGACTTCATTTGTGTGGAAAGTTAACCCCTGGAATCAAGAATCAAATTAAAACAATGTCTAATAACAACAATATTATTTTACCTGGTTTTATAGATACTGCTGAGTACTTTAAAAAATGTGATGTTTATGTATTTCCTTCTCTTATGGAAGGCTCTTCAAAGTCTATTTATGAAGCCATGAATAGATCACTACCAATCATATGTACAAAAGAATCAGGGTCAATTATTAAAGATGGGATAGAAGGTTTTATAATAGAAAAAATGAGTTCAAAAGATATTTTAGACAAATTATTATTTTTCAAAAATAATAATGATATGATTGCGTCTATGGCGAAAAAATCAAAGGCAACAGTGTCGAAATTTACTTGGGACTTATACGCTAAAAAGATTATTGATATTTATAATAATTTAGATTAATAATGATATCACACAAAGCATTCGTAATAAAAAGACAAATTTACTTACACAAGTAAAAATTATTTAAAATGTTTAAAAGTACAATTGACATGAAAAATATAATTCTCAATTTTTGTTCAAAAACAAAAATGGGTAGAATATTCCTGTTTTGTTTTTCAGAAACATTTGATCAAGAGTTTAAAGAGGCATTAATAGCAAAGAAAATTTTTAATGATCAAAACAACAACAATAAAAATATTTTTTTAGTTCGAAGAAATATTCATAGAATTGAAAAAGGTCTAATAATTAAAAACCGACGACCTATTTTTGCATTAGGGTATATTAAACCTACTGTTGATAATTTTGTAGAACTAATGTCTAATAAAATATTATTTGAAAAATACGAGGATGATTTAAATTGGGCAAAACAAGTCTTAAATAAATATTTTAGTGTAGTTGAAATTAATGATTTCCTAAAAAAGTTAAAATTATCTTTTGATAATGTTGTTACAAATAGTTCTAATATATGCTCAAATTTGCTGCCATATGAATTTGATGAAATAAGTAATATACCATTAATTAATTTTGAGCAGTTTCAGTCACTAGTAAACAGGAGGCGTTCAGTTAGAATATATAAAAACAAACCAGTGAATAATTCAATTATTGAAAAAGCATTAGGATTAGCTAAATATTCTCCAAGCCCCTGTAACAGGTACTCAGTAAGATATCACTGTATTTCTGATAGAGTTTTGATAAACAAATTAGGAACAACTGTTGGTGGAGCAAAATCTTTTATGGATAATGTTCCTACTCTTATTGCAATCACAAGTATCGGCTCTGCATTTCAGGGTCTCTATGATCGTCATGCCACATATATAGATGCAAGTTTGTCTCTTATGACATTTATTTATTCTCTAGAAACTATGGGTGTAAGTTCTTGCGTCATAAATTGGCCAAAAGTCCCTAAAAATGATCGATTAGCAAAAAAATATATCAATTTAGAAGAAAGTGAGAATATAATTATGCTTTTAAGTGTAGGTTATGCTGATGATAAAGGAATGATTCCATATTCACAAAAAATGAACAATTCTAACCTAATAAAATATTATGAATAAAATAGGTGTTTTTGGGGTAAACTTTGATAATAAGGGTGCAGAAGCCATGATAATCACCCTTAACGAATATTTGAAAAAAAATTATTCGAAAGATTTTAAGTTGGTAGTTTTTTACGATTCAAAGCTTAAAGAAGACTTTGTAAATCCAAGTAAAAATTATTTAATTTTTCAAGGTCCTCTGACCTTTTTAAATCATTGGCTATTTACTATTAATTCTTTACTATACAAATGGCTACGAATAATCCCTTTTTATTTCCAGACTAAAATTGTAAAAGAATTCAGTCAATGTTCTTTATGTGTAGATTTAAGTGGCTTTGCTTTAACAGACGATTTTAGCAAAAATAGCGGAACAAGAAGAAGCTTAATCTTCTTATCTCAGGCTTTAGCCTGTAAGTTAACAATAAAAAAATATATCATACTTCCGCAAGCGATTGGTCCATTTAAAAGGAAATTGAACGAATACATAGTTAAATTTATAATTCACCTTTCAGATTTAGTATACAACAGAGGTAAATATAAATTTAAAATGGGAAGTCGATTAAAGTCTAAGTGCATTAAAACGACTGATATAGTATTTGAGAGATCTTTTATTGAAAAATATCAAATAAAAGAACATAACGATTCTGAAAATAAAGTAATACTTAATCCAAATGCACGTATATATCATAAAAGTGATTCTAGTAAATATATTAAATCACAAATTGATATAATTAACAAGTTGCTATCCGATAATTTTAACGTCGTTTTAACCCCAAATGAAATTAGAGAAAATGAACTTGATGATCTACAAATATGTAAAATATTAAAAGATCATTTCAAAGATAATTCAAAAGTTATCTTAAATGAAAATATTGAGATTAACAATCTTTTAAATTTAATATCAGATTCTAAATTTATTATTACCTCTAGATTTCACTTAATGATTTTCTCTCTTATACTAAATACTCCTTTAGTTGTTATTTCATGGTCAGATAAATATTATGATATTATGAACTCATTTGATATAAATAAATATTGTGTTTCAGATCCTGATAAAGTCATAGAGATTATTGATGATCTCTTATCTGATTTCCAAGTAGTGAAAGAAAAAATTAGTACTAACTTAAAGAGTAGTTCTCAGCAAGTAAATAAATCATTGTCTTTCTTCTTAAAACTTTTAAAACACCAGTAATAGTTTACAATGATCAAATTAGCCTACATAACAAGAGTTTCAATTCCAAATAAAGTTGCGCAAGCTGCTCAAATTACCTCAATGTGTAAGTCTTTTCATGATGCATTGGGTAAGGATTTTATATTAGTTAGTCCTGCAAAAGAAATTGATCCTATTGATAATATTAATTTTAATAGAAAAATTATAAATGTAAGAACTAAACACAAGGTTCTACGAAATATAATCTTCTCTTTTAAAATTTTTTTCTTTTTGAGAAAAAATAAAGTTGAACACATATATACTAGAGATGTTTTAATTTCTTTGGTATCAACAGTTTTTTTTAGAATTCCAACATGTTATGAAGCTCATCAACCGATGAGAAGTTATCCATCTAAATTGTTACAGTCGATTGTGGCTAAAAACAAATTTTTCAAATTAGTTACAATTACGAAATCTTTAAAGGACTACTACACGCACAAAAATCAATACAAAAACAAAATTACAGTAATACCAAATGGAGCATATCTTGAAGATTATCAAATTAATAAAACAAAAAATGAATTAAGGTCAGAATTAAATATTGATTTTGATGATTTTGTAATAGTTCATACAGGAAGTTTATTTGAAAATAGAGGGTTTGAAAAATTCGAAATAATCCTTAAAAATTATAAATCAATAAAATTGATACAATTAGGTGGAAATAAACATGACATTGACAAATTAAAAATAAAATTAAGTTCTTACAAAAACATTCAATTTATTGACTATCAACCAAAGTCTGTTGTTGTAAAATATCAGATAGCTGCTGATTTATTATTATATCTAACCTCAGAAAAATCTCCTATTTACTGGTGTACATCACCTAATAAAATTTTTGAGTATATGTCTACAAAAAACCCAATTTTGGCCCCTAATATAGGTTCAGTTTCTGAGATTTTAAATGAATCTAACTCATATGTTTTCAACATTAATAATGATTCGGATTTAATCCATAAAATCAATATGATAATGAATTCTAACAGTGAAATTCTAACTCAAAGAGCTTACTCTGAGATTGTAAATAATTATAGTATGTCTGTGAGAGCAAAAAAAATATTGAACCTTTTTACATAAAAAATTATTTGAATATTACATTTAACTAAAAACTATGAATTCTTTATATATTATTTCTAAACACATACTTTACAATGTAGGCGGAGCTGAAAAAAGTATCCTAAATTATGCAGACAAACTTGATTTTGACAAGAAAATATTATTAGGTTTTGAGTATAAAAATAAACAACCTCTTGAAACTACTCAATACGATATTCAATTTTTAAATCCATTTTTAAAAATATCCAAATTTTATTTTTTTGAGTATTTTGTCAACAAATTTATAATTAGAAGACAATTGAAAAAAATATCAGTAAATCATATTATTTCTTATGGTATATATTTTCCTGAGGTGATTAACAATACCAATAATTGTTTTAAAGAATTACATATTAGATCAGAAACAGATATAGGTATTTTTAAAAATTATAATTCAGGAGTTAAATACATTTTTAAAAAAATTTTAAAAGCATTAGAATATCCTTTTGAGTATCTATACAAGAAAGAATTAAAAAGAGCAATTTTAACTTCAGATAAAGTTGTTTGTAATTCTATATTTATGCAAACCAAGCTTTTTAAGCTTTATGGAAAGAATTCTGAAGTTATTTATCCTGAAGTTTCTATCACCAAAGATGGATTTGAAACATCAAAAGAAGGAATTGTTTTTATTGGTGATTCTATAATTAAGGGACTTAACATAGTTAAAGATATTGCAAAGAAATTACCAAAGCATGATTTTTATATTTTTGGAAGAAATAATCATAAAGAGATTAGAAAAAAAAATATTATTTATTGTCCATGGGAAAGTGATATTTTAAATATTTACAAAAGAGCGAAGCTTGTAATTGTTCCATCTCAATGGGAGGAAGCATATGGTAGGGTAGCTAAAGAATCTATTTTATTAGATATACCAGTTTTAGTTTCTGATATAGGTGGATTAAAAGAAGCAGTAGATTATGATGAAAATAAATTAGTTAAAGATTATACGATTGTTGATGAGTGGGTTAGAAGAATTAAACAGATTCTTTAATGTTTTATTAATTAAATAAATGAATAAAAAAACACTAGTTTCCATACAACATTTGAGAGCCCTAGCAGCTATCTCAGTTTTAGGCGCGCACACTTTTTGGGGTTTTGGTGATATTGGTGTTGATTTATTTTTTGTTATTAGTGGCTTTATTATGTTTTATATCATTGATTTGAAACCCAATAAATCTAGTACATCATTCTTTTTAGACAGGTATTTAAGAATTGCACCTATTTATTATCTTTTTACCTTTTTATATGTCTTATCTGGATTTACAACAATAACAGATTTAAATCAAATTGTTCAAAGTTTAACTTTCGTAAAATATTTTGAAACATCTCCTTTACTTTCCATTGGTTGGACTTTAGAATACGAATTTACTTTTTATTCAATTTGTGCACTATCAATTTTTTTATTCAAAAAATCGTCATCAAGAAAGTATTTTATAATTTTTTCACTTTTTGTTTTTTTTATTGTATTTGACCTACTTGTTTACAGCGATAAATTATATGGACATTTCTTAGAATTCTTTTTTGGCACTATTATATATGAATTATACAAGAAAAAAAGATTTTGTTTAAATCAAATATTGGTTCTAGCTAGTTTGTTATTTTTATCTGTTTTTTTAGTTATTGGTCATAATTATTATTCAACAATTGGTTTTCCGTATCTAAGATTCTTCGTTTTTGGTTTTCCTTCTGCAATAATTCTGTATTTGGCTTTATCATATGAAAAGAAGTGGTTTTCTAATAAATTTTTAAGTATTCTAGGAGATGCGTCATACTCGATATATATATCTCATACATTTGTTTTTAAATGGTTATACAAAATAACTTCTATCAATAGACATGAATCATTGTGTTTTGACATGATGTGTTTTTTCATTGCTATATGTTTTGGAGTTATAGTATATTACCTCATTGAGAAACCATCTATCAATGCCATAAACAATATTCGAAGAAATATTTTACGAAAAAAATTAAATGAATAGATTAAAAAATCTAAACATTTTATTTGATGCTCGCCATATTGAAAATGTATATAGCGGTCTTGGGCGTTATACTTTTTCAGTACTAATTACATTAATAAAAAAAGGGGGGTGGCAGAAACTGGAAATAATTTTAGATTCAAATAATGATTATTCTCAAAACCCATTTTTTAAAGAATTAAGTTCTTATTCTACATTTAAAATTTCGTTTTTGAATGCGCCATTATATAAATTTAAGCACCACTTAATAGTATCTAGATATGTTAATGAGTCAAATTCAGATCTTTATTTTTACCCCCACTTTGATGCGCCAGTTTTTATCAGAAAAATAAAGGTGGTTTTTGTAGTACATGACTTACTTCCATTAGTAGTAAGCAACTACATTCAAAAATATAAAAAATTAAAGCAGTTTTTTTTTAAATCAGTAATAAAAATCAATTTAAAAAAAAATAACACCAATTGTATTTCTGTTTCTAATTCAACTAGAGAAGACATATTAAAATATATAGATTCAAAATCTAAAGAGAAGATTAAGGTGGTTTACGAGGATGCTTTTGATATCTCAATTAAAAATTTCAAAGATAATTATCATGTAACTACAGTTTTAAATTTGAAATACCTCTTATACATTGGAGACAGAAGACCTCATAAAAATCTTCCGAAGATGATTAGAATATTTACTTTATTGCAAAAAAAATATAATTATGATGGTTATTTTGTTATTGCAGGTAGTGAAAAAAATTTCGATGTTGATATAGATGGCTTGGTTTCAAGTAATGAAAAAATCAAGTTAATAGGAAAGGTTTCTGATAATGAATTATTATCCTTGTATAAGAATATGGAAAGTTTATTTTTTATTTCAAAATATGAAGGTTTTGGATTACCAATTATTGAATCTGCTAGATTTATGAAGAAAATTATAACGACAAATACCAGTTCTTGTGGTGAAATAGCTCCCGAAAATGCACTACTTATAAATCATAATGATTCTATTGATTTAATTGGTGAAAAAGTTTTTAATTATTTAAATAGTAATGTCAAAATTAATAATATCAATTTTCTAAAGAATTTTTCTTGGGAGAAATCAGTGAGTGAAATATTTCAAAATAAATTATAAAAATACTATGTGTGGAATTAATGGGATCTATTCAAGTACTAAAGACGAGCAACTATTTCGAATAGTTTCTCAAATGAATGACGATATCATTCATAGAGGTCCTGATGATGATGGAGTATATGAAGAGCTTAATAATGATTATTCTATCGCGATGGGTATGAGACGCCTATCAATTATTGATTTAAATACAGGTAAGCAACCTATCTTTAATAAAGATAAAACTAAGGTTATAGTTTTTAATGGTGAAATTTATAATTACAAGAAACTTAAATCACAACTACTTAATCTTGGTACAGAGTTTAAAACGTCTTCTGATACAGAGGTTATTCTTAAATTATATGAAGAATATGGAGTAGATAGTTTTGGTATGTTAGACGGTATGTTTGCTTTTAGTATTTATGATAAGACCTTGGATAAGGTATTTATTACTAGGGATTTTTTTGGTGAAAAACCTCTATATTACTTCCATGATGATGCTAATTTTTATTGGGCATCAGAGCTTAAATCAATTAAACGAGTTTCTTCTACTGAGTTAAATTTATCTTATGATGCAATTTCATTATTTTTACAATTAACTTATATACCTGCACCACATACAATTTATGATGATGTTTATAAATTAGAACCCAATTCATTTATAGAGTTTGATTGTAATAATAATACCTTTTCTTTAAATGAAATTACCAATACTTCTGATGGTCAAAATCCATTTTTTGATAATCTCTCGTTTAATGATGCTAAGTCTGTTACACGAGACTTAATATTTAAATCTGTAAGATCAAGATCAATTTCGGATGTAAAATTAGGGACCTTTTTATCTGGTGGAGTAGATTCATCAATAGTTTCGTATTGTCTAAGTAAGGAGTCAGACAAAAAAATTGACACCTTTTCTATTGGTTTTGAAAATAAGTCTTTTGATGAGACTAATAAAGCAAGAACAATATCAAAATTAATAGATTCTAATCATCACGAACATATAATTTCTAATAACGATTTGTCAAAAGATATTGATACAATTTTGTTAAACTATGATGAACCATTTGCAGATCCTTCAGCGTTACCAACCTTTTTGGTGTCAAAATATACTAGTGAACATGTTAAAGTTGCTTTAACTGGAGATGGAGGTGATGAATTGTTTGGAGGATACAATAAGTATTATATGGGTAAAATCAATAATATCTACACTAAATACATTCCCGAAAAAGCTCATGATTCCGTATTAAAAGTTTCCAATAACTTTTTAAGAGATACTAAAGATAAACGAGGATTTAAATTTAAGATTAACAAATTACTTAAAGCTATTGATTATGATGATGATTTTTATTTTAAAATTATTTCATTAGGTTTTCAAGAAAAAGAGCTTCAAAGCATTTTAAATTTTTCAAATAATAATGTCGACCTTTTTGATTATTACAGAAAAAATTTAACTGAAATTAAATCATTAAAAGATTATCGTGATATCGATAGAAGATTATCTCTTGAGGGAGCGCTTTTGGTTAAAGTAGATAGGGCAAGTATGTTAAATTCTATTGAGTGTAGGTCTCCTTTCTTAAATAAAGAGATTTTAAATTTCACAACACAATTACCTGATAATTATTTATTGAAAGGTTGGAATAAAAAACACTTATTAAAAGAGTCATTCAAAAAGTATTTTCCAAATGGTTTTCTAGAAAAATCAAAGCAAGGTTTTGCTGTACCAGTAGGCGATTGGTTAAAAACTTCTTTCAAAAATGAACTACTTACTTACATAGACTATGATTTTTTAGTAAAGCAAAATATTTTCAAATTTCATTTGATAAGTAAATTGGTAAATGATCATTTAAATTCTGTTAATGATAATACCTACAGGGTTTGGACTTTTTATTGTTTTCAAAAATGGTATGTAAATAATATCTTATAATTATTTAAAAATGAAAATTGCACTAATTGAAAATTTAGGAGTTGATTTTTTTCATGCCAGATTAAGATACGCCTTACATCTTCAAAATTTGGGTTTTGAGGTTTATGCAATAGTTCCAGACGACGGTTTTTTGGAAAAAATTAAATCACATGGCATAAATGTAATAGCAGTTTCAAATAATATTAGAGGCTCTGGGATAAAAAATAAGCTTATATATGCTAGAGATTTAACAAACATTTTTAGAAATAACCATTTTGATTTAGTTCATACCTATAGATTACAACCTAATATCATAGGAACCTTTATTTCAGGTATTCAAACAAAATCAAAAATTGTAAATCATATCACAGGTCTAGGTAATGCTTTTAATAATTCCTCGATTAAGTATAAATTGATGCAACTAGTTACTAAGATACTATACAGATTTAATAACTTATTATTTAGACCTGTTTCTGTTTTTCAGAATCACTACGATATCAAAGATTTGGGTTTGAAAAAGAAATTATTTTGTGTTAAAGGAAGTGCTGTAAATGAGGATCGGTTTAGTTGTGATTCAATTTCTATTAGCAAAATAGATTTCCTCATAAAACAATACACTCTTTTACAAGAAGACGTTATAAACTTTCTGTTTGTTTCAAGATTGCTTAAGGAAAAGGGAATCGTTGAGTTAATTGAAGGGTTTAAGCTGGCTTCAAAAAAAAATAAAATACAATTATTAATTGTTGGTTGGTTTGATGATAATAACAAATCCTCTATGAATCAAAATTCTTTAAACGATTTAATACAAGGTTACGATAATATTAAATTTCTGGGAAAACAAAATAATATTCCTGAAATTATATCTCTTTCAGATGTTTCAATTCTTCCAACTTATTATAGAGAGGGTACACCAAGATTTTTACTTGAATCAATGGCTATGAAAAAACCAATAATAACTACTAAAATGCCAGGTTGTGACCATTTAGTATTAAATAATGAAAATGGAATTTTAATTGAACCAAGATCTGTTGATGCAATTGATAAAAGTATTAATTTTATTTGTACAAAAGAATTGAAAAAAATGGGTGAAGCGAGTTATAAAATTTACAAAAGTGATTTTTCTGAAAAAATTGTTTACGACTCTTTAGTTGATATTTATAAAAACCTATAAAATGAAAAAAAAAACAATTTTACTAGGGTTAAATGAGCTGAACTTTGACTATGTAAAGTTTTACATTAGTAAAGGTTTATTACCAAATTTTAAAAAATTATTTGAAATACAACCCCTCATAGAAACAGTTTCAGAAAAAGAGTATAAACTTTTAGAACCTTGGGTTCAATGGGTAACTATACATACAGGGAAAACCTTTGATGAGCATCAAGTATTTCGTTTAGGGGATATTGTTAATAATCCTGAGTTATTACAGATATTTGAGGAGTTAGAAGCAGAAGGTCTTTCGGTCGGTGCGGTCTCTCCATTTAATGCAGAGAATCGTTTAAAAAATCCTTCTTTTTTTGTTCCAGACCCATGGACTAAAACAGAAGCTTCTGGTAACAAAATCATAAAAGCACTGTATCAAGCTGTTCATCAATCAGTAAATGATAATGCGAAGTCAAAACTGAATTTCAAATCAATTATTTCATTGGGGCTTGGACTTTTATTGTACGTTCCTATTTCAAGATGGCTTCATTATGTAAAAACAGTATTAAAAGTTAAAAATCCAGGAGTTAAGGCAGTTATTTTAGACAGTTTATTGGCAGACGTGCATCTGAAACTCTGGAAAAAACACAAACCCGATTTTTCAAATTTGTTTTTAAATTCTGGTGCCCATATACAGCATCATTATTTATTTAATTCAAAAGCATATCAAGGAGACTTAAAAAACCCTGATTGGTATTGCTCAGTTGATTTTGACCCATTAATTAAAATTTTATCAGAGTACGATTATCAGATTGGTAAGCTATTAAAGTTGAAAGGTCTTAAACTAATCATCGCTACTGGACTCCATCAACAACCTCACGAGCATTTAACATTTTATTGGCGCCTTAAAGAGCATGTAAAGTTTGCTGAGATGATTGGTATTAAAAATTTATCAGAAATTCTACCAAGAATGTCAAGGGATTTTTTAGTGAAATTCAATAATGAAAATGATGCCAAAAATGCTGAGAACTTATTAAATAGTTTTTTTGCCTCTAAAGATGATGTAAAAATATTTGAAGTAGACAATAGAGGAACAAGCTTATTTGTTGAATTAGTTTACCCAAATAATATTGAGGATAATGATTCCATCTATTCAAAAGAATCAAATTTAAAATTAGAAAATTTTAAATCCTATATTGCTTTTGTTGCTATCAAAAATGGAGAACATAATGGAATAGGATATGTTACATCTAATTTTGATTTAAATTCAGAAAATCGAATAATGCTTACAGAACTAAAATCCATAATTAAAAAAATTGCATTAAACTAACTTACCTTATTTGCATTTGTTAAAGTTGATGATATTTATATAACTTTCAATTAAAAAAAGCTCTGGACATTAGTGAATTTAGTTACTTTAATTGTATGGCATAAAGTAGATAGATGTCTTTACTCTGATTCTACTACTAAATACCTATTAGAATTTAAAGTTGTGATTCAGTTGCTCTAGTGTTGTAAAAGGGGGGCAAATGCCAGGTAAAGAATAATTTAGAATAGGCTTATTGTCTCTTGTGCCAAAATACTAGAGTCAAAGGAAATGCTTAATACATATTGTTTGTTCACCCAAAACAAATAAATTCTTACTTGCTAATGGTGATTTTAATTGCTTTTTCTAATTGAAATCACTCAAGTTTAAATTGAGTTTAGATCTAGAAAATTGACCTATATTTACAACAAATATCTGAACTATAATATGAAGACACTAATACCACTAATCGCATTCATTCTGTTCTTGACATCATGCACTACAAACAAACAAATACAGGTCCTGTCTGATTTGAATCAATATCCAAAAACTAAGATCATTTCAAACAAGTACACCCTTCAACCGAATGACATACTCAAGATTGACGTTTATTCTACCAACACCGAAGCTGCCATCCCCTACAACAAATTAGGAGCATTTAGCAATAAAGTGGCGAATGCCACACTGCAATCCTTACAATTGGAAGGCTATCTAATTTCAAATGAATACCATTTCAATTTCCCCATTTTGGGAGAAATCTCCGTTAAAGATATGACCGTCGAAGAGTTAGAAGCTGAAATAATAAAACTCTTGGTACAAGGACAGCATCTTCTTGATCCGCTTGTCAATGTCCGTTTGCTGAATGGAAAATTCACCGTCTTGGGGGAAGTTCAAAAACCGGGTACCTATTCTTTTGTAGAAAATCGTATTTCCATCTTACAGGCTCTGGGTTATGCCGGAGATTTGACCATTGATGGGGTCCGCAAAGAAATCAGCTTAATTCGAGAAATGGA
>Ga0209119_1003205_pt1 | contig 14245 bp, 10 predicted proteins | sample COG_03_FD_184747 | JGI IMG/M metagenome (GOLD analysis project Ga0209119, IMG submission 184747) | Pelagic Microbial community sample from North Sea - COGITO 998_met_03 (SPAdes) (version 2) | ecosystem: Environmental > Aquatic > Marine > Neritic zone/Coastal water | place: Helgoland, sampling... | reverse complement strand
AAACAGACTGGCAGCTGAATCTGCAGCGGGTTCTTGGCTGCTTGGCAGCTGACACCAACTGAAGACTCGGTCATTAAAGCAGATATACGGCATCATGTCTGAGATGAAATACCAGCTAAGTCTCCCTGTCATCGGACAAGTTTGCTAAACTCACGCTTTTCAAATTAAGAGAATGCGACATTTTATGAGTCAGTTGCGTATTGCACCTATTATTTTATCTGGCGGTTCAGGCTCCCGTCTGTGGCCTCTGTCGCGCGAGCAGTATCCTAAACAAATGCTGCCCTTGGTGAATGAAACCACTATGTTGCAGGATACGCTGCTGCGACTCGATGGTCTGGCTGGTGCTGATCTCGCACAAATCATCTGTAACGAGGATCACCGATTTCTGGTGGCGGAGCAGATCAAACAGATCAATCGCTCAGTTGAGTCCATCGTGCTTGAACCTTTCGGTCGTAACACTGCCCCGGCTATCGCGATCTCGGCGCTGCACCAGCAAGACCAGAACACAATTCTGCTGGTGCTTGCATCAGACCATGTGATTGCTGATGTTGCCCAGTTTCATCGCCACGTCGAAGCCGGCGCGCGGCTCGCCGCACTGGGTCATCTGGTGACTTTCGGTATTGTCCCTGATCAGCCCCTCACGGGTTATGGTTATATTGAGTCCGGCTCTGCTGTCACTGACGGAGGTTTCAATGTGGCGCGGTTTGTGGAAAAACCTGATCTTGGCAAGGCAGAAGAATATTTACAGGCGGGTAACTTCTACTGGAACAGCGGTATGTTTATGTTCTCCGCTGGGGCGTATCTTGCCGCGTTGGTAGAACATCAGCCAGCCATGCTTGAGGCCTGCGTACAGACCCTGAGTGCCGCTACAGTAGACCTGGATTTTGTTCGCCTTGATGCTGCTGCGTTTAAGGCTTGCCCAAATATCTCTATCGACTATGCAGTGATGGAACAAGCCACCAACGGTGTCGTCATCCCCATGAATGTGGGCTGGAATGATCTAGGCTCCTGGTCGTCCTTGTGGGATGTGAGCGTCAAGGATGCACAAGGCAACAAGTTCGTTGGCGACGTCATGAGCGTCAACGCCAACAACAATTACGTCAACAGCGGCTCGCGCCTGGTGTCACTGGTGGGTGTTGATGACCTGGTGATCGTGGATACCGCTGACGCGCTACTCGTGGCCCATCGTGATCAGGTACAGGACGTCAAAACCATCTATAACCAGATCAAAGCGGATGAACGTACCGAGACCCTCAGCCATCGGCAAGTTTATCGTCCCTGGGGTTCCTACGACAGCATTGATGCCGATCACGGTTTTCAGGTAAAACGGATTATTGTTAATCCCGGTGCCAGCTTGAGTTTGCAAAAGCATCACCACCGTGCCGAACACTGGATCGTGGTCTCAGGTACCGCTGAGGTCACTTGTGGGGAGCGGGTATTTATGGTCAACAAGAACGAGTCCACTTATATCCCCATTGGCGAAAAACACCGCCTCTCTAATCCCGGTAAAATCCCATTGCAACTGATTGAAATTCAGTCTGGTGATTACCTGGGTGAGGACGACATTATCCGATTCGAAGATGTGTATGGCAGGTAGCAACGAGTTATTGCGGTAATACCTTGGGCCTGAATTAAAAACAGCAGGGCCGTCATGTCTTCCAATCGTATCCTTCTGGAGTTGAGTGTATGAAAATTCTAGTGACTGGTGGTGCTGGATTTATCGGCAGTGCTGTCATTCGCCACCTGTTAGACCATACCTCAAATAGCGTGATTAACCTTGACAAGTTGACCTATGCCGGCAATACCGATTCCATCCCTCATACCGCAAGCAACCCACGGTACTGCTTAGAGGTCGTCGATATCTGTGATACCGCTGCCGTCGCCCATGTCTTCGAAGCTCATCAGCCCACCGCGGTTATGCACCTGGCAGCAGAAAGTCACGTAGATCGTTCTATCGATGGCCCCGGTGTCTTCATCCAGACTAACGTCATCGGCACCTACACTCTGTTAGAACAATCTCGGTCTTATTATAAAACGTTGAATGAAACTGACAAGGCCGCCTTTCGGTTCCATCATATTTCTACCGACGAAGTGTATGGCGATCTCACTTCGCCGGACGAGTTGTTCACCGAAACCACCGCCTACGCGCCTTCATCACCCTATTCGGCGTCCAAAGCCAGCTCTGATCATCTGGTGCGGGCCTGGGGCCGGACTTTCGGTTTACCCGTGGTCATTACGAATTGTTCGAACAATTATGGGCCCTACCACTTTCCTGAAAAACTGATACCCCATGTCATTCTGAACGCACTGCAAGGCAAACCACTGCCGGTATACGGTGATGGCCTGCAGATACGAGACTGGCTGTATGTGGAAGATCATGCCCGCGCCCTGATCGAGGTGCTGACCCGGGGCAACATCGGCGAGACCTACAATATTGGTGGGCATAACGAGAAGACAAATATTGAAGTTGTGGAGGCCATCTGCGCAGTGCTCGAAGAGCTGGCGCCAAGCAAGCCAGCGGGTCTCGCCCACTATCGAGATCTTATCACCTTCGTTAAGGATCGCCCCGGTCACGACGCCCGCTATGCAGTAGACGCAGCCAAAATACAGGCCCAGCTGGGCTGGGTACCTGAAGAAACCTTCGAAACTGGCTTGCGCAAAACCGTTCAATGGTATTTGGATAACAAGCCTTGGTGGGAACGGGTGATGTCTGGGGCTTATCGGTTAGAGCGGGTGGGTGTTGGTCGCAAACTTTAAATTCCTTTGTTGAAGCTGTGCAATCGTTCGCCGAGTATTAGTTGGTATCGGGCGGCAGGCCATCGCGCCGACCTAGTGCTTCTGAGATGTCTAGCTCATAGGCTTGCGTATGCCTACAAGGGTGCTGTGTAAGTTATAGCAGCCCTCATATTTATAGGGATACGAGAACGGTGGCGCATTTGGAGCAATTGACCGGAACTGGAATGAGTTTAGCCGTGGCCAGCGAGCTCGAAGCCACTTTGCCGATTGTAAACATCCCATAAAATAGTTGCATACGACATTAGAGTTCTCCGGGATACACTAGCGCAGCGCAGGAGAACCATAATGAAGACGTCACGTTATACAAAGGTCCAGATCGTCAAGATCTTGAAAGAGGTTGAGGCAGGCCGGTGTGCCAGTGTAGCTTGCAATATAGGTTGCACCACATTAGAATCTCGACGGTTCACGCTCTGAACGCAAAAAAGATATCTTGGTCCTGCCCGTAAAGTTGGATTGCGACTGCATGAGAAGATGCTGTCCTTATTTCAAAGCAAATGTGCCTTGATTGAGTAGTAAGCGGTATAGCGTCAGGAGAGAGTTGCCCCGAGAAGCACGTCAAGTTACTGCAATGGCATAAAAGTTCGGCAGTGCGGTAGCGTGCCTAATCCTTACAGATGATGCAGGTTGTAATTTTATTCGGTCACATATTCTTAGCGTATATTAAGTCATTTGCCTTAAGAGTTATGTTGGGGGTCGCCGATGTACCTAGCAGTGTGGGGTTCGGTGCACAATTCTAGGCTTTTTGTACGTCGATCATACTCCAATTTAGGCAATTGTAAGCTGAGAAACAGCGTCATTAAAAACAGTGAGTAAATATGAAACGAGTTGAGCCGAGGGTATATGTAGCGGGTCATCGAGGTATGGTCGGTGCTGCTCTTGTGCGTGCGCTCGAAGAAAACGGGGGGGCAGATCTGATAACTCGCACCCATGCAGAGCTTGATCTTACGAACCAAGCTCAGGTTATCGATTTCTTTAAAGCTGAAAAGCCAGAGCAGGTTTATCTGGCGGCAGCGAAAGTTGGCGGTATTCATGCAAATAATAGTTACCCAGCTGAGTTTATCTATCAAAACCTCATGATCGAAGCAAATGTGATACATGCCGCTTTTACCTACGGTGTGAAAAAGCTGCTCTTTCTGGGTTCAAGCTGTATTTATCCTAGATTTGCTGAGCAGCCGATGCGCGAGGAGGCGTTGCTAACCGGTCCGTTAGAGCCTACCAATGAGCCTTATGCGATTGCCAAGATCGCAGGAATTAAGCTTTGCGAAAGCTATAACCGTCAATATGGAAGTAGCCATGGGCTGGACTATCGCAGCGTCATGCCAACGAATCTTTATGGTCCTGGCGATAATTATCATCCAGAAAATTCCCACGTCATTCCTGCTTTAATTCGACGTTTTCATGAAGCGAAAATCAGCAACGCACCCAGCGTTACAATATGGGGTAGCGGAGCGCCGCGACGTGAGTTTCTGTACGTTGACGACATGGCGGCTGCCAGCATGCACGTTATGCAACTTCCTAAATCCATTTATGATCAACACACTGAGCCAATGCAGAGTCATATTAACGTGGGTTGTGGGGAAGATATGACCATAGCCACATTGGCTACTAAGGTAAGTCAGGCCGTTGAATACACTGGACAAATTCAGTTCGATGCGAGCAAGCCTGATGGTGCGCCCCGAAAGCTTATGGACAGCCGTCGTTTGAATGCTTTGGACTGGCAAGCGAAAGTCCCATTGCCTCAAGGTTTAGTTCAAGCATACCGAGACTATTTGTCTTCCCTAGTGTGAAGCTCGCTAAGCGACTCTTAACGTAGTAAATAACATGAAACAAAAAATAGCACTTATCACAGGTATTACCGGGCAGGATGGCAGCTATCTCGCTGAATTTTTGCTAGAAAAAAATTACATCGTTCATGGAATCAAGCGCCGTGCGAGTTCGTTTAATACCCACCGAGTTGACCATATCTACCAGGATCCTCATGTAGATAATGCAAACTTCAAACTCCATTATGGCGATCTGACGGACTCCAGTAATTTGGTTCGCATAATTCAGGAAACCCAACCTGACGAGATATACAACCTGGGTGCGCAAAGCCACGTGGCTGTAAGCTTTGAAAGTCCTGAATATACGGCTGATGTGGATGGCATGGGCACTTTGCGTATCTTAGAAGCTATTCGCATTCTGGGTCGAGAAAAAATAACACGTTTCTATCAGGCGTCTACTTCGGAACTCTATGGTCTTGTTCAAGAAACTCCGCAGCGGGAAACCACGCCGTTTTATCCCCGCAGCCCTTATGCGGTCGCCAAGATGTATGCCTACTGGATAACAGTAAACTACCGCGAGGCTTATGGCATGTATGCCTGCAATGGCATACTGTTCAACCACGAGAGCCCGCGCCGTGGTGAAACCTTCGTAACCCGCAAAATAACCCGTGGCCTAGCGAATATCAGTCAAGGGCTGGAAGATTGCCTGTATATGGGTAACATCGATGCTCTGCGCGACTGGGGTCACGCCAAAGACTATGTGCGCATGCAGTGGATGATGCTGCAGCAAGACCAGCCAGAAGATTTTGTGATTGCCACAGGCGTACAATACAGTGTTCGCGAATTTATCGAATGGACCGCAGCGGCTTTGGGTATGGCAATTCGCTGGGAAGGGTCCGGCGTGGATGAAGTAGGCTATGCCGTTATTTTTAGCGAAGAGCAGCAATCTATCTCGCCGGATGTGCCTGTCGTTCGCATCGATCCACGCTACTTTCGTCCCACCGAAGTTGAAACGCTCCTGGGCGATCCTACTAAGGCCAAAGAGAAACTCGGCTGGGTACCAGAGATCACTGCGCAGGAAATGTGTGCCGAAATGGTAGCATTCGATCTGCAGCAAGCAAAACAGCATGCGCTGCTCAAACAACATGGCTTCAGCGTCAGTGTTAGCGTGGAGTAGAACATGTCTAGCCAACCGGTCAAGCAACTACTAAAGCGTCTGTGGCACCATGTCAGTCCTCGCCGGCAGGTGCAGTTTGGGATGTTATTAACGCTGATGATTTTTGCGTCATTTGCTGAGGTGGTTAGTATCGGCGCCGTGGTGCCCTTCTTGGGTGTACTTACCGCGCCTGAATGGATTTTTGCTCACTCAGTCGCGCAGCCGGTTATTCAAGTATTTGGGTGGACAGAGCCAGGGCAGCTATTGTTACCTATTACGTTGGTCTTCAGTGCTGCAGCGCTGATGGCGGGCGCCATGCGTTTTTTTCTCATGTGGGCTAGCACCCGCCTTTCCTACGGTACCGGGGCCGACCTTAGTATAAAGATATACCGCCAGACACTTTACCAATCCTATGCCGTGCATTGTGAGCGCAACAGTAGTGAGATTATAAATGGTATTGTGAACAAAACAGGGGCAACTATGAACGTTATTCACCAGTGCCTTATTTTCATCAGTTCACTGGTAATGTTAAGTTTTATTTTGTTTGCCTTGTTGGTTGTGGAGCCATTTGTTGCGATCACTGCATTTGCTGGTTTTGGTTCGTTTTATGGGGTCATATCTTATCTGACCCGAAGGCAGCAAAGGCTTGACAGTGAGTGTATCGCCCGTGAATCGAGTAATGTCATCAAGTCGCTGCAAGAAGGCCTAGGTGGTATTCGAGATATGCTCATCGACGGCAGCCAAGAAGTATTTTGTCAGGTTTATCGCAATGCTGATTTGCCCTTGCGACACGCTCAAGGCAATAGCGTGTTGATTGCCAACAGTCCTCGTTATGCTATGGAGGCTATAGGGATGGTGCTCATCGCCGCGCTGGCCTATGTGCTATCACAGCGAGTAGGGGGCGTTGTCAAAGCCATACCCGTCCTTGGTGCGTTGGCATTAGGTGCGCAGCGGTTGTTGCCGGTCTTACAGCAAGCCTACGGGGCCATTGCGGTAATCCGAGCAGGGCAGACTTCCCTGCAAGATAGCTTAGAGCTATTGGACCAACCTTTACCCGAGCATGCCGATCTGCAAATTGCTGAGCGGATGCCCTTTAATCAAAACATCAGAATTGAAAGTCTTGGATTTCGCTACAATGCTGGGTTGCCTGACGTTTTAAGGCAACTGAGTATCAACATCCCCAAAGGCAGTCGAGTCGGTTTCATCGGCACCACCGGTAGCGGTAAAAGTACTCTGCTTGACATAGTTATGGGGCTGTTGCAGCCTACCGAAGGCACAATGAAGATAGATGGCCAAGTCGTCACTGTTGAAAATAAACGGGCATGGCAAGCGCATATAGCGCATGTACCCCAATCGATTTTTCTTGCCGACAGCACTATCGAAGAAAACATCGCCTTTGGCGTGCCCAAAGGGCAAATCGACCGTCAGCGAGTCAGGCATGCCGCTCAACAGGCGCAAATCGCTGACAGCATCGATACATGGCCTGAAAAGTATAAAACTATTGTTGGCGAACGTGGGGTCAGACTTTCTGGTGGTCAGCGCCAGCGCATCGGCATCGCCCGTGCCCTCTACAAACAGGCTGACGTTATCATTTTCGATGAAGCCACTAGCGCACTGGACAGTGAAACCGAACAAGCTGTCATGCAGGCCATTGAGAGTCTAAGTCAAGACCTTACTTTGCTTATCATCGCCCACCGCCTTACAACCGTCAGGACCTGTTCTCAGATCGTTGAACTGGAGGAGGGCACGGTAAAGCGTATCGGCACCTATCAAAGCATCGTGAATCAATCTGAATCGGCACTAAAACAGAACAAGGACAGTCCAGACCATGCTATCTAACTCCTCGATCCTAATTACCGGTGGCACCGGTTCGTTTGGCCACACGTTCGTACCTATGACTTTGGCGAAATACAATCCGCGTCGTCTGGTCATTTACTCTAGAGATGAAATGAAGCAGTGGGAAATGGCCAAGCTTTATGGTGGCGACGAACGTGTACGTTTTTTTATTGGCGATGTGCGCGACAAAGATCGCCTTGAACGGGCGCTGAATGGAATAGACTATGTCGTCCATGCCGCCGCGACAAAGATTGTACCCACGGCGGAATACAATCCATTTGAATGCGTAAAGACCAACGTGATAGGTGCCATGAATCTCATTGACGCCTGTATTGACCAAGGGGTGAAACGCGTTGTGGCACTCTCGACCGACAAGGCTAGTAGCCCGGCCAATCTATACGGCGCCACCAAGCTTACTTCTGATAAGCTGTTTATCGCCGGCAATTCTTACTCCGGTGATGATGCAGCACGCTTTGCGGTGGTGCGCTATGGTAATGTCATGGGTTCGCGTGGGTCGGTCATTCCATTTTTCATGTCGCAAGCGGCCACTGGTGTTTTGCCTATTACCGATGCCCGTATGACTCGCTTTATGATCACCCTTGAACAAGGTGTTGATCTGGTCTGGCATGCCTTTGAGGATATGATTGGTGGCGAAATCTATGTCAAAAAAATCCCGTCTATGAAGGTTACCGATACCGCGCTGGCTATTGCACCGGAGGCCAGCCAGGAAATCGTAGGCATTCGTCCGGGAGAAAAGTTGCACGAACAAATGATTGGCCCTGAAGACGCGCCACATACCTACGAATATGCTAAATATTTCAAAGTGCTGCCCGCTATACACAACTGGAGCCAGGACCCTGCGCGCATTAACGGCGGGCAATTGGTGCCAGATAATTTCACCTACAGCTCAGATAACAACAAGGAATGGATGAGTATCGCCAGCTTGCAGGCTTGGATAGAAGAAAATCGCGAGAATATAGGCAAAATCTGATGGGTACTATCCCTTATGGTAGGCAAGACATCAATCAAGCAGACATTGATTCAGTCGTCGAAGTCTTATGCTCTGATTTCCTCACCCAAGGCCCGGCTGTTCCGGCCTTTGAAAGCGCAATCGCTGGCTATTGCAGTGCACAGTACGCAGTCGCTGCGAACAGTGCAACCAGTGCCCTGCACATAGCATGCCTAGCGTTAGAAGTTGGCAAAGGCGATATCGTTTGGACCTCTCCAATCACCTTCGTCGCCACTGCAAACTGCGCATTGTATTGCGGTGCAACTATTGATTTTGTTGATATTGATCCGCATACATACAATCTTAGCGTCGAAAGACTGGCAGAAAAGCTAGTCGTAGCTAAACAGAAGGGCAAGTTACCCAAAGTTGTTATCCCTGTTCATTTGTGTGGTCAATCCTGCGATATGGCAGGCATCTATGCGCTCGGCCAGCAATACGGTTTCAAAATTATAGAAGACGCTTCCCACGGTATCGGCGGGACATATAAGAATGAGCCTGTGGGGAGTTGTCGGTATAGCGACATAACGGTCTTTAGCTTCCATCCAGTTAAGATTATCACGACAGCTGAGGGAGGTATGGCAGCAACAAACGAGGCTGCGTTGGCGAGAAAAATGCAGTTATATCGTAGTCATGGTACAACGAACATCATCTCAGAATTTAGTCCTCGTTCAAAAGATGAGATATGGAATTATCAACAGATAGACTTAGGGTTCAACTATCGAATGACCGATATGCAAGCCGCTTTGGGGTTGAGTCAAATTCGGCGATTGGATAGCTTTGTTGAAAAACGTTGCGATATTGCGCAACGCTACGACAGTGAATTAAGCAACCTACCTATTGTCACGCCTTGGCAGCACCCAGATAGTAATTCGGCTTATCATCTCTACCCGATACGAATCCAGCAGGAGAAAAGCGGTAAAACCCAGCGGCAAGTTTATGACGACCTGCAAGCGCATGGTATCAATGTTAATCTGCACTACATACCGGTTTACCGCCAGCCTTATTACGAAGCGATGGGGTTCAAATTGGGCTACTGTCCAGAGAGTGAGCATTATCATAAGGAGTCTCTGAGCATTCCCATGTACCCAACCCTGACGGATGCTGAGCAGACCAAGGTCATTAGGGTATTGCATGAGGCGTTATTGTGAGACTTTCTGTTCTAGCTTGCTTCAAAAAAGGCGGAAGTACCAAGAGGATTTAGGTCAAAAAGAAAAAAATTATTTAGAGATGAAGGGCGCGTGGTTTTGCATCAATAGATGTGCAATTCCGCAGGATTGGAAGGTCTACGGACCTCTGGCTGAATGTCATTCTGACGCCGTTTGTATGATGCATAAGTCACGGCATCATATTGTAGTTCGCTATAATCATGGACTAGATGGATAGATGTTGAATACAATATTTTTTGAGTGCCGTAACGGCCTAAACGCGTGAGTCGTCTCGGTTTAGGTACAGTCCAATTCGGTCTGCCATATGGTATCGCGAATCAAGCAGGTCAGGTCAGCCGTCTAGAAGCAAATGCGATGCTAAAATTGGCTGCAGCAAATGGCATTGATACCCTCGATACAGCAATCGCCTACGGTGATAGCGAAGCTTGCCTCGGAGAACTGGGCACCCAAGGTTTTAAGGTGGTGACCAAGTTACCGGCAGTGCCAGATGATTGTTCTGAAGTTAGTGATTGGGTTAAGCAACAGGTTGATGCGTCGTTATTACGTTTAGGTGTTACTTCGGTCTATGGTTTGTTGCTACACCGGTCTGAGCAATTGTTAGGCACGAATGGGGCTACGCTTTATCGAGCTCTCGAAATATTGAAGGACAATGGCCAAGTACAGAAGTTTGGTGTTTCGATATACTCGCCCAACGAATTGGACGCACTGATACCCAAATTTAGTTTTGATTTGGTGCAAGCACCATTCAACCTCCTCGATCGCCGTCTTTACCACTCAGGTTGGTTGCAGCGCTTGAAAGATAGCAACATAGAAGTGCATACGCGATCGGTCTTCCTGCAAGGTTTGTTAATAATGCCGAGAACCGATATTCCTGCTAAATTCAAATCTTGGAGTGTCTTGTGGGATCTGTGGCATGGGTGGCTCGCAGAGTGCGGAGCTTCGTCTGTGCAGGCTTGTTTGAGCTTCCCACTTTCGTTTCCTGAAATAGATCGGGTAGTTGTAGGTGCTGATAGCGTGAGCCAATTGGCGCAGTTGCTCAGTGCAACTAATAGCCCGCCAGTAATTGACTTCCCTGACATGCAGTGTCGAGATGAAAATCTAATCAATCCTGCTTTATGGCCCACATTATGAAGATTGCTGCTCTCGTCCAGGCACGCATGGGTTCTACGCGCCTACCGAACAAGGTGATGAAACCCATAGGTGGCGTTCCTATGATTGAGTTGCTTTTGACACGGTTGGCGCGTGCTAAAGAAATCAATCAAATTATTGTTGCGACATCAGTCGATGAGCGTAATTTACCTTTAGTTGAACATGTGAGTAAGTTGGGCTTTTGTTGCGAGCAGGGTAGCGAAAATGACGTGCTTGACCGCTATCTAAAAGCCGCCGAAAAACATCGTGTTGACGTTGTGGTTCGCATTACTGGAGACTGCCCGTTGGTTGACCCAGACTTGGTTGATGAGGTTGTTCGTGGTTTCAAGGCAACTGGCGTGGACTATTTCAGCAACACTAACCCGCCGACCTACCCCGATGGTTTGGACATTGAGGTATTCACTTTCAAGGCATTAGTCCAAGCAAGCCAGGAAGCTAGTGATCCGTTTGAAAAGGAACACGTTACTCCATACCTACGCAAACCCGGCAAGTTTAAAATCGAAAGCATGCAGCATTCAGAAAACTTCTCTACATTTCGCTGGACGGTTGATGAGCCCGCAGACTTCTTGGTGATAGAAAAAGTATTTCAGTATTTCAAACCCCGTATCGACTTCACTTGGGCGGAGGTGCTTAGTTTGCAGTTAAAGCAACCAGAGCTATTTCGCAGCAATCAACATCTAGTTCGCAACGAAGGAGCCGCAATGGGCACTGGACAAAAACTCTGGAAACGTGCCAAGCAAGTTATTCCTGGCGGTAATATGCTGCTTTCAAAGCGTCCTGAAATGTTTCTTCCTGATCAGTGGCCCGCCTACTTCAGCAAAGCAAAGGGCTGCAAAGTCTGGGATTTAGATAGTAATGAATACACCGATATGAGCATTATGGGTATTGGTACTAACATTTTAGGTTATGGCCATCCCGAGGTCGACGCTGCTGTCCAGCAAGCAGTGACCTCCGGAAATATGTCGACTTTTAATTGTCCGGAGGAGGTTTATTTAGCCGAAAGACTGATTGAGCTTCATCCTTGGGCTGATATGGTACGTTTTGCTCGTACTGGCGGTGAAGCGAATGCGATAGCTATTCGCATTGCAAGAGCGGCAAGTGGTAAAGAAAAGGTAGCTGTTTGTGGTTATCACGGTTGGCACGACTGGTATCTTGCGGCGAATCTTGGTGATGATGAAAGCTTGTCAGGGCACCTTTTACCAGGTCTAGCTCCTAATGGTGTTCCAAAAGCTCTGCGTGGAACTGTATATCCTTTCAACTATAACAATTACTCAGAGTTAGAGACCCTCGTAGATACCCATGATATCGGTGTGATTAAAATGGAAGTCGTTCGTAATATGGGGCCTGAGGATGACTTTCTGCATAAAGTGAGAAATCTGGCTACCAAGAAAGGAATAGTTCTGATTTTTGATGAATGCACTTCGGGCTTTCGTGAAACTTTTGGCGGCCTTCATAAGAAGTATGGTGTGGAACCTGATATGGCTATGTTCGGTAAAGCCTTAGGGAATGGTTATAGCATAACAGCAACAATAGGAACACGAGCAGTAATGCAAGCAGCACAAAACACCTTTATCAGCAGTACATTTTGGACAGAGCGCATAGGTCCAGTGGCTGCTTTGAAAACATTGGAGGTGATGGAGCAATCAAAATCTTGGGAAGTAATTACTCAGACAGGTGCTGAAATTAGGCGACGATGGCAAGAGTTGGCGGACAAACATGAGCTGCAAATAGAACATTGGGGTTTGTATGCGTTAACTGGTTATACATTTTTGTCCTCTAATTCAGCCTCTTATAAAACACTTATAACTCAAGAGATGTTGTCATCAGGATATCTGGCGGCAAACAGCGTCTACGTTTGTACTGAACATACCCCCGAGATAGTAGACCAATACTTCTCTTTATTAGACCCGATATTTGCTTTAATCAAGAAGTGTGAGGAAGGTCTGGATATTACGACCCTTCTGAAGGGGCCAGTATGTCATGGTGGATTCAAGCGTCTTAATTGAGTAATCAATAGTGAGAATAGCATTCCGCACGGATGCCAGCAGCGAAATAGGAACGGGGCATTTTATGAGATGTCTCGCGTTGGCCGATGCCCTAAAGCAAGGCGGAGCAATAGTGCGTTTCGTATGCAGACACCTGCCTGTCAATTTCCAGGAGACATTGGTAACCCATGGGCATGAATTGTGCCTTATTGGAAATTTCGCTAGCAATACTCGAACTGACTCTAACGAGCGCCCAGCATGGCTGGGGGTATCACAAGCGCAAGACGCATCGGATACAGTACAGGCGTTAGGGGGTTTAGTTTGGCGTTGGATGATAATTGACCACTACGCTTTGGACATCGAATGGGAGGGATTAATACGTAATTCTGTAAGGAAAATTATGGTCATTGATGACTTGGCAGATCGCTTGCACGATTGCGACGTATTGCTTGATCAAAATGTATATAGTGATTTTAGCACTCGGTATTCTGGCAAAGTTCCAGCCAACACAAGACTTCTCTTAGGCCCAAAGTTTGCGCTACTTCGAGAAGAGTTTCGATTGTTGCGAAAAGAATGTGTTTCGCGACGCACCAATATTAAGCGAGCTTTTGTTTTTCTAGGTGGTGTGGATGTAAACAATTATACCTCCAAGGTTATCTCTGCTTTATCTCCGATGCATCTTGAGCATGTAGATGTTGTGATCGGTGTAAATCATCCTGAGATAAATGAAATAAAATTAAAATGTCGGGAAGTTGGTTTTACTTGCCATATTCAGACTGACCATATTGGGAAATTGATGAGCGCTGCTGATTTGGCGATCGGTGCTGGGGGGTCTGCCGGCCTCGAACGTTGCTGCTTAGGATTACCTGCCCTGATTTTTGTAATTGCAGCCAATCAGAAAATTGCTGCAGAAGAACTATCGAGGCTTGGAGTAGTGGTACTCGGCAATACTGAAGACGTTCAATTGAGTGTAAAAAATGTACTCGAAGTTCTAAACGAACCTCATAGATATAGTGCCATGTCTAATGCGGCGGCGAGGCTTGTTGACGGGGATGGTGTGGTCCGCGTGTGTGAATTCCTCTCAGGAGAGTATTAATATGGTGAAGGCTATACTTAGGGAGGTCATTGACTCTGATCTCGGTATGATACTTGATTGGCGAAATGCGGAAGCAGTTAGAAAGAACATGTATACCAACCACCTAATATCTGTTGAAGAGCATAGAAATTGGTGGGAGAGAGAGCGTGTTAACGAACGTACCAGAGTGTTAATTTGTCAGCTTGATTTGATTGATGTCGGAGTAGTCACATTCACTAATTACTCAGGCGTGGGTGGGGTCGCTTCATGGGCATTTTACTCCAGCGGGCAACGAGGGGTAGGGGCCGCT
>Ga0209119_1003203_pt1 | contig 14252 bp, 9 predicted proteins | sample COG_03_FD_184747 | JGI IMG/M metagenome (GOLD analysis project Ga0209119, IMG submission 184747) | Pelagic Microbial community sample from North Sea - COGITO 998_met_03 (SPAdes) (version 2) | ecosystem: Environmental > Aquatic > Marine > Neritic zone/Coastal water | place: Helgoland, sampling... | reverse complement strand
TCTCAAAAAAATTATTGAAGTTTTAATTAGTACAAAAGATGAGTTTAACTCTCTTTTGGTCATTTTTTTATAGTGACAATCTCTAAATCAAAAACCCACAAAAACAAAAAAGCAAGCTTTATGTTTTCGCTTGCTTTTTATTTATTCGTACACACCCCACTCCAAGTATCGAACTTATTTCTGCAAGACCTTGAAAAGCTTAGAGATTTTACAGCCCGTTTAAAAACGGTTTAAAAAGGGTCTTATTAAATTTTATTATTATAGTTGTATTTAAAAAGTAATGTTTTATTTTTGAAACAGATTTAATTAATCAATTAACCAATGAAAAACATATTTACATTCTTAGCGGCAGTATTACTAACTGCAACAACCTATGCCCAAATAGGTATTAATATAGAAACTCCAGATGCCTCTGCGGCTTTAGATATTACTTCTACTACGGGAGGGTTACTGCCACCTCGTATGACAACTACCCAGCGTGATGCGATTAGTGCTGCAAAAGGATTAGTGTTATTTAATACTACTACAAACACACTACAGATTAATGAAGGAGATGCTACAACAGCCAATTGGTTAAGTTTAACTGCCTCTACTTGTGGCTTATCAATAGGTGATACCCACCAAGGTGGTATTATCTTTTATTTAGATGGTTCAGGCTGCCATGGATTGGTGGCTGCGTCAAGTAATCAAAGTGGAGGGATTCAATGGTATAATGGCAGTTATATAGACACCTATGCTTATGGAAATGGTATTGGCAGTGGAGAAGGTAATAGTCAAGCAATCAGGAGATGGCAGGGAACTTCTTCTTCCGCAAGTCAATTATGTCAAGATTTAAATTTAGAAGGAAAAACTGATTGGTATTTACCCTCTAAATACGAGTTAAATCTTATGCATGAAAACATAGGACGAGGAAATGCCTTGGGCCTTGGGAATATTGGCGGATTTGCTAATTCTTACTACTGGAGTTCTACGGAGAACGATGACGGTAACGCGTGGGGCCAGGATTTCTCCAGTGGTGTTCAGAGCGGCAGCAATAAGGGCAGCACGGTCCGTGTGCGTGCTGTTCGGGCTTTTTAGTTATTTAATTATTTATCAATTTAGCGAAGCGATCTCACGAACACCAATCAAGAAAATAAGAATGGGTGAGTAATTTAGCGAAGCGGTCTCACCAGCACCTTTCAAGAAAATAAGTAAGGGTGCGTAATTTAATTAGTGCCGCGTAAGCGGCCGAGTAAAAAAATATATCCCCAAGAATAATAATTTATTCTTGGGGATAATTTGTACACAACGTACTCCAATTATCGAACTTATTTATGCAAGATTTAGATAAGTTAAGAGATTTTACAGCCCGCTTAAAAGCGATATAAAAAGCGCCTTATTAATTTTTATTTTATTTTTTAAAAGCAATTTTATATTTTTACTACATATTTAATTAACCAATTAAACAATTTTACACATTTTTAGCGGCGGTATTATTAACTGCAACAACCTATGCCCAAGTGGGTATTAACACAGAAACTCCAGACGCCTCTGCGGCTTTAGATATTACTTCTACTACGGGGGGGTTACTTGTACCACGTATGACAACTACCCAGCGTGATGCGATTAGTGCTGCAAAAGGATTAGTGTTATTTAATACTACTACAAACACACTACAGATTAATGAAGGAGATGCTACAACAGCCAATTGGTTAAGTTTAACTGCTTCTACTTGTGGCTTATCAATAGGTGATACCCACCAAGGCGGTATTATCTTTTATTTAGACGCAACGGGCTGTCATGGATTTGTGGCTAAAGCGACAGATGAGGCAGGTACTTACCAATGGTCTTCAACAAATTTCCAGACATGGGCATATGCATATGGAATATTCGGAGGTGCTCAAAACACAAAAAAAAGTATTGCAAGAGCTATAGCTGAAAGTAGCACATGTCCTGCAGCGAGTGTTTGTGATAATTTAGTTTCGGGTGGCTATACAGATTGGTATTTACCTTCAAGAGATCAACTAGACATGATGTATGTAAATTTACACTTGCAAGGGCTTGGTAATTTTAATTATTCCTACTGGAGTTCTACGGAGAACGGTAACGCTGGCGCGTGGTTACAGGTTTTCAACGGTGGTAATCAGTACTACGACTATAAGCACTACACGGTCAGTGTGCGTGCTGTTCGGGCTTTTTAGTTATTTATCAATTTAATTATTTAAAACTATACCGCGTAAGCGGTCGAGTAAAAAAATATATCCCCAAGAATAATAATTTATTCTTGGGGATAATTTGTACACAACGTACTCCAATTATCGAACTTTTTCTTGAAAGACTTAGAGAAATTGAGGACCTTCAACAAAAATTATAAAAATCAAAAATTAGTGATTAGTTAGGATTACAGCTTGTGAAGTTAGTTTATGTTAATTCAACAGTTATATGTACCTCTATTGATTATATAAACCTTAATCAAAATATGTAACTGCAGCTGAAACATAAGATGAATTATCATAATTATGGTTAATAACAATGGGATATCCTTGTGAATCAAACTCATAAGAGTAATGAGTCTGCTCGAATTGAGGGCAATTTTCTTGATTCAGTGGTAAATTGGGGTTACTCCCTGAATAACATTCTTTTCGGATGGATGGTAAATTTTGTGATGCTATACCACGCCAACCACTAAGATATTGTAATATAGCATAACCACTACCACCACCCCACCACCACATAAAAGCTCCAATTTTGTTTGTATGATTACTATATTGCCATTGTTTACGAGCACTTCCTGGTAATTCTTCACAACTATCGTAAGATTCAACAAGATTATCATTAACCCAAGAATATTGTTCAGTACATTCATTGTCATCGTGTATGTAATCTATTGACTGTAAATATCCATTATCAAAGTTCCAACCACCAATATCGTAATGTCTGTTTTCAGTTAGGGCAAACTCTCCAATAAAACTATCATTCCCATAAAGTTGTACGACATTATCGATATATTCCAAATTAACTAAATAAATGACACTTTCATCTACTAATTCTCCCGAACTACTATAGCTTAAGTTCTGCCATTCAAAACTTATTATTCTATTATTATTGTCATATTGAAACCAATAATTACCCGTACTTATGTTTGCAGACAAAATGGTTATACTCTCAACTAATCTGCTTGAGTTATTGTTATTGCCATTACCCTCATCATCACTTGAACAAGCGAAGATTAATAAAACGGAGAGTAAGAGTAGTTTTTTCATTGGTTAAATATTTGAAAAGCAAGTTAAAAAAATATCCCCAAAAACAATAAATTATTCTTGGGGATAAACTGTACTCGAGGTGGGAATCGAACCTATATTTCATTAAGAATTCATTAAGCTATATAAACACCTATATTTATTGACTTTATATACATTTATATTAAATGATATGTTATGATATAACAAATTAATTCAAAAATTAGGTACAGAATTAGGTACTGATTATTATATTTGTATTATACAATCAAATATGAAAATTGATATACGTTTTAGAAACCAACCTTCAAATACCTCAAGTCAGCCAGTATATCTTCGACTAAACCATTACAATTCAAAATTATTTAAGAATCAAAAAAGAATTTGGTTTAAAACAAATTATAATTTAAAAACTGGAGATGATATTAATAAATTATTGAATAGGGAGGTTAGACATCATTTAGAAAGTTGCATTGAATTTGTTGAGAATGACTTTTATAATAGGGTTGACTTTATTCCAACAACTAAATGGTTTGCTAATACTTGTAGGCAATTCTTAAATTCTGAAAAAAGAATTGGCTATTTATTATCTGATGAAATATCAAAATATATAGAGAAACAAGTTAAATTAAAGAAAGCATACAATACGATTAAAGATAATAAGCAGTCTCAAAAAATCATTAATGATTTTAAAAGTGATATTGAATTAGCAGATTGCAACTATAATTTATTTGAGCAGTTTAGTGATTATTTATTGTTTACAAAGGAATATGCTGTTTCTAATTCAAATCGAAAAATTAGATTTTTAAGAACAGTTCTTAAAGAAGCGAAGAAAAAATATCCAAAAGAAGTTCCAGATGATTTTAGAGATTTAGAGCCTTTGAGAGAAACAAAAGCTGTTAGTACAGAAAAAGAAAATATTTACAAAGTTACTTTTACAGAAAAGGAATTAGATGCGATTACAAATTTACAACTAACCAAAGAAAGTTTAATTAATGCAAGGAAGTGGTTAATAATAGGGGTTCATACTGCTATTCGAGGACAAGATATTCTCAACTTAAAATTAAGTGATTTTGACATAGTTAAAAAACTTCTAAAAATTCAGCAGCAAAAGACTAAAAGTTTTGCAGAGATACCAATATTACCTCCAGTCGAAGAAGTTATAAAAGACTTCCCTCATAAGATTAGCTTACAGAAGTTTAATGATTACATTAAAAAAATATGCAAGTTAGCTGGGATGACAAACCTTGTTACATCTGAAAAGCAAATCCAAACACCTAAAGGTAAACGATATCGAATAGTAGAAGATGAGAAATATACATTCTGTGCTTCTCATATGTTCAGAAGAAGTTTCATTACTAAATATTATTTAAAATTACCAAATGAGGAAATAATGAGAGTAACTGGACATAAATCAGAAAGAGAGTTTATAGGATATGTTCAAGAGGTAGAAACCAACCATAAAATTTGGTTTGATTTATATAACAATCAAAAGTAAATATGACGTTTTATGAAATATTATGATTTTATGTTATGCACAGAAATACAGTTAAAACTATGATTAGTAATGTTTTAATTAATTAAAACGTTGATAAGTTTTGTTTTTTAGAAGATACATTATGATATAACTTTGAGAAGTGGATAGTCCACAAAAAATAGAAAGAGTATCTCAATTAAGAAATACCCTTTGCTTTGTTACTAAATAACTTTGGTCGGTCAATTTAGTTCTTCAAAGATAGAGAATTTTTATGTAGAGATACTTGTAATTAATTAAACTTAATTTATGAGTACGTTAGAAATTGTAACACCAAATGATTTAACATTATTATCAAAATCTCTAGAAAATAAGATTCAAGAGTTAAAGGATATTGTTGTTAAGCAAAAATCAATCCACCCAAATGAAGAAACATTTCTTACAAAAGAAGAAACATCAAAATTATTAAGAGTTTCTATTCCAACAGTTAACAGAAGAGTTTCACAAGGTATTCTTAAAGCATACAAGATTAAGGGAGATACAGTAAAAACAGCTGTCCGTTTCAAGAAATCAGATGTTTTAAACTTGTTTACACTTTCTTCTTATGATACCCTTAAATAAGCCGAAATTAGACAGTTTAAGAATTCGAGTACCATTATCTAAAGTTCAAGTAAACAATCAACACAGCGAGTTTTTAAGAAAGCTAACAACCGTTAATGACGATAGTGAGATAATAGAGGAACACGTTAAAACAACTTACTTTAATCCAAACGAAATTATTTCGTGTTCTTATCACATTAGAACTTTTTTTGGAGGAGAACCATTATTACATATTGGCTTTTCCAGTAAGTTACTAAAGGAGCAATATTTTATTGGAATAAATAAATTTAACATTAATAAATGTTTTGATTTCATTAATTCAGAAGGATTAATTTCAATATCAAAAGAAGTGTTTTTAGAAGCTGAATTTGTTGATGTTGACTTCTGTATAGATTATTATTTAGATGCAGATGTTGGAACTGTATCAGAGGTAGTATCTATTTGTAATGATTTAACTAAACCTAATAAACAAATTAACGTAATTCCATACAAAAGAAAGGAAAATACTGGTATTCAATGGGGACATAGAGATAAGGTAGGAAGGTCATATAAAAACAAGCAATTTCTTAAATATTATGCTAAAGCTGTTGAATTAACATTTAATAGCACAGATTTTTATGATGAATATTTAAAAGATAGTTTAAATGATACCTTAATTGATAGAGAAGGAAAGTTGATTTCTAAAGGGAACAAATTTTTTGACCTAAATAAATTAATAAGAATAGAGACAACCCTTAAAAATAGAGAACATTTTAAAAGCTATGGATATCATCTCAAAACATTAAAAGATTTATTAAACCTAGAGTTAGAGATTAAATTTTTACAAATCTTCACAAGACCAATGTCAGTTTATATGTCTGGCTATAGAGAAATCAAACACGCAGAAAAAATGACCATAAATCAAAGAACAAAATACTTGCTATGCCTTAACACGGCAAAACTTAACAAAATGAGTATTGAAGATGTAGTACCTCAATTAGCTTTTCAATTACACCCTAATAATATTAGAGCAAGAAGGGAGCTGAAACAACAATATTTTAACATTATAAATATGGAGGAGGTTGGTGTAAAAACTCACAAACACAATAAAGAACATTGGAATAGATTTATTAGTGAAATCAGACAGAAAAACATCATCCCTTAAATAAGTAAAGTGCGTATAATGATGTACGCACACAACAACGTAAAACAACGTCATTCAAAACACCATCAACAATGAGTAAACATACCCAAAATAATCTATTCAATTACATAATTTCAAATAGTGAGATTGATGATATTCAGAGTAGATTTATCAGTTATAAACTTGAGTTAGCACAAGTAAACTACATTAAAGAAATTATATTAAAAAAGGAGCATCATTTTACCTTTTACACAGACAATGGCTTATTTGACATAAAGACTGTCAATGTCCCTTTACCTATAAGTTCAGTTATCAGAAAATAATTATATTTGTTATTCAACCTAAAATAAGGTATTATGAAAAAACTACTTTTAATTTTAGCAGTTACTTTTTCAACTGCATCTTACTCTCAACTTACAGATGCAAATATTCACCAAGCCGTAATTGACTGGATTGAAGACCCTACAACTGCTGAAACTACATATGGTCATATTTCTGATTGGGATGTAAGTAATGTCACTAATATGAGTTTTTTGTTTGGAACTCAAACATCTCCACCTCCAGCGGATTACACCAATTTAAATGAAGATTTAAGCGACTGGGATGTAAGTAATGTTACTAATATGAATGGAATGTTTCGAAATGCTAGGTCTTTTAATCAACCTATTGGTGAGTGGGATGTTAGTAATGTAACTAATATGGATGGAATGTTTATGAATGCTATTTCTTTCAATCAAGATATTGGTTCTTGGGATGTAAGTAGTGTGACTGATATGGCTTTTATGTTTGGTAGTGATACAAATTTCACTTCTTTTAACCAAGATATCAGTACTAAAGAAGTTACTGTTAATGGTAATACTTATACTGCTTGGGATGTAAGCAATGTGACTAATATGTTTGCTATGTTTCAGAAAGCCTCAAATTTCAACCAACCAATTGGAAACTGGGATGTAAGTAATGCAACACAAATAGGTGGTATGTTTTCACAAGCATCAGATTTCAACCAAGACATCAGCACTAAAGAAGTTACTGTTAATGGTAATACTTATACTGCTTGGGATGTAAGTAATGTGACTGGTATTGCTGGAATGTTTCAAGCTGCATCTTCTTTTAATCAACCTATTGAAAACTGGGATGTAAGTAATGTAACTAATATGTTTCTTATGTTTTCAAAAGCATCAGATTTCAACCAACCAATCGGTGAGTGGGATGTGAGTAATGTAACTAATATGGAGGATATGTTTCAGGAAGCCTCAAATTTCAACCAACCTATTGGTGAATGGGATGTTAGTAATGTAACTAATATGTATCGAATGTTTAATGAGGCATCATCTTTTAATCAACCCATTGGAGATTGGGATGTTAGTAAGGTTACTAATATGCGTGTTATGTTTTTATATGCATCTTCTTTTAATAAACCAATCGGTGAGTGGAATGTGAGTAATGTAATTAGTATGCAAAGTATGTTTAATGGTGCATCATCTTTTAATCAACCCATTGGAGATTGGGATGTGAGTAATGTAACTGATATGTATGGTATGTTTGCTTTTTCATCATTCAATCAAAATATTGGCGGTTGGGATGTGAGTAATGTAACTGATATGTATGGTATGTTTTATGATGCAACTTCCTTTAATCAAGACATTGGTTATTGGGATGTGAGTAATGTAACAGATATGGTATTTATGTTTTTTGAAGCTACTTCTTTCAACCAAGATATTTCAAGTTGGTGTGTTATAAATATTGCTTCAGAGCCAACAGATTTTAGTACCGATTCTCCATTGTCTGAAACTAATAAACCAGTTTGGGGTACTTGTCCAACTGCTAGTGTAGACGACCAAAACCAATTAGACATTTCAATTTATCCAAATCCTTCATTAGATATCGTATACATAGATGGTAATTATTCTCAATTAAAAGCTGTGGTTTATGATATTCTTGGTAAACAAGTAATAAACAAGTCTATTACAAACAGCATAGATATTAGCCAACTAGAAAAAGGAGTTTACATACTTCAACTTTCTGATGGTGTTAAACTAACTACTAAAAGAATTATAAAGAAGTAAATAAGACATACTTTAAAACACAACCCTTGCAGAAATGTAGAGGTTTTTATTGGGCTTATTTTATTTGATATTGTATGATATTACAGTAATTAATCTGCAGAAATTATAATTAAATTTTTTATTTAGGTACTAAATTAGGTACAATTTATAAAAATAAAAACCCTAAACCCTTCATAATAAAAGGGTTAAGGGTTTTTTATTGTACTCGAGGTGGGAATCGAACCTATATTTCATTAAGAATTCATTAAGCTATATAAACACCTATATTTATTGACTTTATATACATTTATATTAAATGATATGTTATGATATAACAAATTAATTCAAAAATTAGGTACAGAATTAGGTACTGATTATTATATTTGTATTATACAATCAAATATGAAAATTGATATACGTTTTAGAAACCAACCTTCAAATACCTCAAGTCAGCCAGTATATCTTCGACTAAACCATTACAATTCAAAATTATTTAAGAATCAAAAAAGAATTTGGTTTAAAACAAATTATAATTTAAAAACTGGAGATGATATTAATAAATTATTGAATAGGGAGGTTAGACATCATTTAGAAAGTTGCATTGAATTTGTTGAGAATGACTTTTATAATAGGGTTGACTTTATTCCAACAACTAAATGGTTTGCTAATACTTGTAGGCAATTCTTAAATTCTGAAAAAAGAATTGGCTATTTATTATCTGATGAAATATCAAAATATATAGAGAAACAAGTTAAATTAAAGAAAGCATACAATACGATTAAAGATAATAAGCAGTCTCAAAAAATCATTAATGATTTTAAAAGTGATATTGAATTAGCAGATTGCAACTATAATTTATTTGAGCAGTTTAGTGATTATTTATTGTTTACAAAGGAATATGCTGTTTCTAATTCAAATCGAAAAATTAGATTTTTAAGAACAGTTCTTAAAGAAGCGAAGAAAAAATATCCAAAAGAAGTTCCAGATGATTTTAGAGATTTAGAGCCTTTGAGAGAAACAAAAGCTGTTAGTACAGAAAAAGAAAATATTTACAAAGTTACTTTTACAGAAAAGGAATTAGATGCGATTACAAATTTACAACTAACCAAAGAAAGTTTAATTAATGCAAGGAAGTGGTTAATAATAGGGGTTCATACTGCTATTCGAGGACAAGATATTCTCAACTTAAAATTAAGTGATTTTGACATAGTTAAAAAACTTCTAAAAATTCAGCAGCAAAAGACTAAAAGTTTTGCAGAGATACCAATATTACCTCCAGTCGAAGAAGTTATAAAAGACTTCCCTCATAAGATTAGCTTACAGAAGTTTAATGATTACATTAAAAAAATATGCAAGTTAGCTGGGATGACAAACCTTGTTACATCTGAAAAGCAAATCCAAACACCTAAAGGTAAACGATATCGAATAGTAGAAGATGAGAAATATACATTCTGTGCTTCTCATATGTTCAGAAGAAGTTTCATTACTAAATATTATTTAAAATTACCAAATGAGGAAATAATGAGAGTAACTGGACATAAATCAGAAAGAGAGTTTATAGGATATGTTCAAGAGGTAGAAACCAACCATAAAATTTGGTTTGATTTATATAACAATCAAAAGTAAATATGACGTTTTATGAAATATTATGATTTTATGTTATGCACAGAAATACAGTTAAAACTATGATTAGTAATGTTTTAATTAATTAAAACGTTGATAAGTTTTGTTTTTTAGAAGATACATTATGATATAACTTTGAGAAGTGGATAGTCCACAAAAAATAGAAAGAGTATCTCAATTAAGAAATACCCTTTGCTTTGTTACTAAATAACTTTGGTCGGTCAATTTAGTTCTTCAAAGATAGAGAATTTTTATGTAGAGATACTTGTAATTAATTAAACTTAATTTATGAGTACGTTAGAAATTGTAACACCAAATGATTTAACATTATTATCAAAATCTCTAGAAAATAAGATTCAAGAGTTAAAGGATATTGTTGTTAAGCAAAAATCAATCCACCCAAATGAAGAAACATTTCTTACAAAAGAAGAAACATCAAAATTATTAAGAGTTTCTATTCCAACAGTTAACAGAAGAGTTTCACAAGGTATTCTTAAAGCATACAAGATTAAGGGAGATACAGTAAAAACAGCTGTCCGTTTCAAGAAATCAGATGTTTTAAACTTGTTTACACTTTCTTCTTATGATACCCTTAAATAAGCCGAAATTAGACAGTTTAAGAATTCGAGTACCATTATCTAAAGTTCAAGTAAACAATCAACACAGCGAGTTTTTAAGAAAGCTAACAACCGTTAATGACGATAGTGAGATAATAGAGGAACACGTTAAAACAACTTACTTTAATCCAAACGAAATTATTTCGTGTTCTTATCACATTAGAACTTTTTTTGGAGGAGAACCATTATTACATATTGGCTTTTCCAGTAAGTTACTAAAGGAGCAATATTTTATTGGAATAAATAAATTTAACATTAATAAATGTTTTGATTTCATTAATTCAGAAGGATTAATTTCAATATCAAAAGAAGTGTTTTTAGAAGCTGAATTTGTTGATGTTGACTTCTGTATAGATTATTATTTAGATGCAGATGTTGGAACTGTATCAGAGGTAGTATCTATTTGTAATGATTTAACTAAACCTAATAAACAAATTAACGTAATTCCATACAAAAGAAAGGAAAATACTGGTATTCAATGGGGACATAGAGATAAGGTAGGAAGGTCATATAAAAACAAGCAATTTCTTAAATATTATGCTAAAGCTGTTGAATTAACATTTAATAGCACAGATTTTTATGATGAATATTTAAAAGATAGTTTAAATGATACCTTAATTGATAGAGAAGGAAAGTTGATTTCTAAAGGGAACAAATTTTTTGACCTAAATAAATTAATAAGAATAGAGACAACCCTTAAAAATAGAGAACATTTTAAAAGCTATGGATATCATCTCAAAACATTAAAAGATTTATTAAACCTAGAGTTAGAGATTAAATTTTTACAAATCTTCACAAGACCAATGTCAGTTTATATGTCTGGCTATAGAGAAATCAAACACGCAGAAAAAATGACCATAAATCAAAGAACAAAATACTTGCTATGCCTTAACACGGCAAAACTTAACAAAATGAGTATTGAAGATGTAGTACCTCAATTAGCTTTTCAATTACACCCTAATAATATTAGAGCAAGAAGGGAGCTGAAACAACAATATTTTAACATTATAAATATGGAGGAGGTTGGTGTAAAAACTCACAAACACAATAAAGAACATTGGAATAGATTTATTAGTGAAATCAGACAGAAAAACATCATCCCTTAAATAAGTAAAGTGCGTATAATGATGTACGCACACAACAACGTAAAACAACGTCATTCAAAACACCATCAACAATGAGTAAACATACCCAAAATAATCTATTCAATTACATAATTTCAAATAGTGAGATTGATGATATTCAGAGTAGATTTATCAGTTATAAACTTGAGTTAGCACAAGTAAACTACATTAAAGAAATTATATTAAAAAAGGAGCATCATTTTACCTTTTACACAGACAATGGCTTATTTGACATAAAGACTGTCAATGTCCCTTTACCTATAAGTTCAGTTATCAGAAAATAATTATATTTGTTATTCAACCTAAAATAAGGTATTATGAAAAAACTACTTTTAATTTTAGCAGTTACTTTTTCAACTGCATCTTACTCTCAACTTACAGATGCAAATATTCACCAAGCCGTAATTGACTGGATTGAAGACCCTACAACTGCTGAAACTACATATGGTCATATTTCTGATTGGGATGTAAGTAATGTCACTAATATGAGTTTTTTGTTTGGAACTCAAACATCTCCACCTCCAGCGGATTACACCAATTTAAATGAAGATTTAAGCGACTGGGATGTAAGTAATGTTACTAATATGAATGGAATGTTTCGAAATGCTAGGTCTTTTAATCAACCTATTGGTGAGTGGGATGTTAGTAATGTAACTAATATGGATGGAATGTTTATGAATGCTATTTCTTTCAATCAAGATATTGGTTCTTGGGATGTAAGTAGTGTGACTGATATGGCTTTTATGTTTGGTAGTGATACAAATTTCACTTCTTTTAACCAAGATATCAGTACTAAAGAAGTTACTGTTAATGGTAATACTTATACTGCTTGGGATGTAAGCAATGTGACTAATATGTTTGCTATGTTTCAGAAAGCCTCAAATTTCAACCAACCAATTGGAAACTGGGATGTAAGTAATGCAACACAAATAGGTGGTATGTTTTCACAAGCATCAGATTTCAACCAAGACATCAGCACTAAAGAAGTTACTGTTAATGGTAATACTTATACTGCTTGGGATGTAAGTAATGTGACTGGTATTGCTGGAATGTTTCAAGCTGCATCTTCTTTTAATCAACCTATTGAAAACTGGGATGTAAGTAATGTAACTAATATGTTTCTTATGTTTTCAAAAGCATCAGATTTCAACCAACCAATCGGTGAGTGGGATGTGAGTAATGTAACTAATATGGAGGATATGTTTCAGGAAGCCTCAAATTTCAACCAACCTATTGGTGAATGGGATGTTAGTAATGTAACTAATATGTATCGAATGTTTAATGAGGCATCATCTTTTAATCAACCCATTGGAGATTGGGATGTTAGTAAGGTTACTAATATGCGTGTTATGTTTTTATATGCATCTTCTTTTAATAAACCAATCGGTGAGTGGAATGTGAGTAATGTAATTAGTATGCAAAGTATGTTTAATGGTGCATCATCTTTTAATCAACCCATTGGAGATTGGGATGTGAGTAATGTAACTGATATGTATGGTATGTTTGCTTTTTCATCATTCAATCAAAATATTGGCGGTTGGGATGTGAGTAATGTAACTGATATGTATGGTATGTTTTATGATGCAACTTCCTTTAATCAAGACATTGGTTATTGGGATGTGAGTAATGTAACAGATATGGTATTTATGTTTTTTGAAGCTACTTCTTTCAACCAAGATATTTCAAGTTGGTGTGTTATAAATATTGCTTCAGAGCCAACAGATTTTAGTACCGATTCTCCATTGTCTGAAACTAATAAACCAGTTTGGGGTACTTGTCCAACTGCTAGTGTAGACGACCAAAACCAATTAGACATTTCAATTTATCCAAATCCTTCATTAGATATCGTATACATAGATGGTAATTATTCTCAATTAAAAGCTGTGGTTTATGATATTCTTGGTAAACAAGTAATAAACAAGTCTATTACAAACAGCATAGATATTAGCCAACTAGAAAAAGGAGTTTACATACTTCAACTTTCTGATGGTGTTAAACTAACTACTAAAAGAATTATAAAGAAGTAAATAAGACATACTTTAAAACACAACCCTTGCAGAAATGTAGAGGTTTTTATTGGGCTTATTTTATTTGATATTGTATGATATTACAGTAATTAATCTGCAGAAATTATAATTAAATTTTTTATTTAGGTACTAAATTAGGTACAATTTATAAAAATAAAAACCCTAAACCCTTCATAATAAAAGGGTTAAGGGTTTTTTATTGTACTCGAGGTGGGAATCGAACCCACACTCCCGAAAGAACTGGATTTTGAATCCAGCGTGTCTACCAATTCCACCACTCGAGCAATAATGGTTTGCAAATCTAAAAAATATTTTATGAATGTGACATTTAATCTTAAAAACTCGTCAAATAATTTTACTTTTGTTTTATACATTAAAAACTAACCGATTTAAACCAAACT
>Ga0209119_1003202_pt1 | contig 14259 bp, 3 predicted proteins | sample COG_03_FD_184747 | JGI IMG/M metagenome (GOLD analysis project Ga0209119, IMG submission 184747) | Pelagic Microbial community sample from North Sea - COGITO 998_met_03 (SPAdes) (version 2) | ecosystem: Environmental > Aquatic > Marine > Neritic zone/Coastal water | place: Helgoland, sampling... | reverse complement strand
GGTCTCGACGGCGATATTCCGTCTAAGCCGGTTGATAATCCAGAACAGTATCGAGATGCCGTGCGCCAAGCTGTTGATCACTTCCAGACCCTATTGGTGACGCTTCGTAAGGAGCGCACAATCGAAATAGAGAAAAGTTTGGAAGAGGTCCTGGATCGACTCTCAAGCCTAGAGGAACAGTACTTTTCGCAACTCGACCTCAAGTTTGAAGCCGTCGAGCGTGAAACTTTGCCCCGAAGACGCGGTCGAGAAATGCGCTTAGAAAAACAGAAGAAAGAGATAAGCCAGTTGTTTGATGATTGGTCACAGTGGTTCGAAGAGACGCGGCGCATGGTCGATGATCCGAATCCTTACGTCGATGTACGTGCAGTATTTGTGGGGTAGCCGATGGATTTAACAGGAATTGAAAACGAAGCGGAATTTTTCCCTGCGGGCACGCTATCAGACGTTTTAGAAGTTGAGCTTCAAGATATTACAGCTCGATGGTCGCGTGAGCTCGAAGGGGCTAATCCAGTCACTCGATTAAGTGGCTCAGCGGACACTTATCTCCGTCTCTATCGACAGTTACTAAATACTACTGATAATAACCTTCGAAACGAACTGTACAGTCAAAGCGTGGCGCTGGTATCGACAGCGCTCGGCTATGACATTAAGCGCTCCAGCGAAACGCTTGCACTCGACGCAGGCTCGCTCGCCCGCGTGATGAATAAAACGTTTGACGCGGACGGCAAACAGGCGCTCTGGATTATAGAAACACCAGCGCCTGCGGCCGGCGAAGAGCAGGCGGATCCGCTGGGGCAGGCCTTTGATCGCGAGCAGTATGATAGCGATGAGCAGGAGCATGCCGAGCTTGTTAAAACCATAGAAGAGTTATTAGCTGATGGTATCTTTGGTCTGCCTGATGCTCCACGCTATGTACTGGTAGCAGGGGCTTCCCAATGGGTATTAGTCGATCAGCGCAAATGGCCAGCGCGCTCCGTATTAAGGTTTGACCTGCAAGAGATCTTCTCTCGGCAAGACAGGGACACCTTTCGAGTCATGGCTTGCCTTGTTGCGCGCGAGGCGCGAGTACCCGCCACGGGCATCCCGATCGCGGATCGACTAGAGGAAGAGGCTCAGCGCAATGCCAATGCCGTTACTACGTCACTCAAGCGTACTGTGCGAGATGCGATCGAGATTCTTGGCCAGGAAGTGCTTGATGTGACTGGTGGCAAGTTCCCAACCGGACCAAAAAGAGGTGTTTGGATTGACGGTCCAACGCTTTCCCTGGAATGTCTGCGCTACATGTACCGGCTGCTTTTCCTACTGTATGCAGAATCGAACCCACGCTTGCGAATTCTTGACTTGAAAGACCCTCTCTATGCCAGTGGCTACTCAATGGAGGCACTTCGAGATTTGGAATCGGTGCGCCTGCGCTCGCCACAAGAGAAAAATGGTTCGTATCTCTGGGATAGCCTGCAACAGGTGCTGGCGCTTCTGTACTCGGGCGAAAATCATGTACTCAAACTACCGGCAGTGAAGGTCTCGTTACTCGACCCTGAAAGTACACCGCTACTTAACTCGGTGTCACTTCGCAACGAGGCAGTACAGAAGATAATTCGGCAGCTCTCGCTACGGTCATCAAAAAAAAATACAGGTCGAATATCTTATTCCAAATTGGGTATCGGTCAATTGGGTGCGGTTTATGAGACGCTTATTTCATTCACAGGCACTGTGGCGAAAGAGGATTTGATCGAACTTAAAGGCGACACCAAAGACCGAGCAGCGATCGAAACTAACGGTGCAGGTGCTGCTGACGAAAATGCTTACCAAGCGAACGACGCAGAAATGGATGCTGTGGATGAAGAGCTAGAAAGTCGAGTTGATAAAGTAGACCTATTGGCGCCTACGTATTTCGTGCCACGACGTCGTATCGCTGAATTCAACCCAATAGCTGTGGTATTCGAAGGCACTCAGGCTAAAATTTACTTAAAGGGCTCCTTTACCTATCGGCTTTCTGGGCGAGATCGCGAGAAGACAGCCGCTTATTATACACCAGAGCCATTAGCGCGCTTATTGGTAAAACATCTGTTGATGGAGCGATGTAAAGATCTAGCGGCGGATGAAATTTTGGAACTCAAAATTCTCGAGCCCGCCATGGGCTCAGCGGCATTTCTGGTTGAGACTACCAACCAATTGTCTGATCTGTACCTCGAGCGTAAACAAATTGAAGTCGGGCAGGTGATCCCACAAGAAGAGATCCTACTTGAAAAACAAAAAGTGCGATCCTATCTCGCCGACCGAAACTGTTTTGGCGTGGATCTTAACCCTACAGCAGTCGAGCTCGGGGCGATCTCGCTCTGGCTTAATGGTCTGCATAAAGGTGATTTTTCACCCTGGTTCGGCGATCAGCTACATGCGGGCAACTCACTCATAGGTGCGCGGCGGGCGGTTTATCCTGCATCTCAATTGAGAGGCAGAACCGCTGATTTGTGGTTTAAAAATTCGCCGAAGGAGATAGGCTGGAAGGAAGAGCGGCCGGAAAACACAGTCTATCAATGGCTACTTCCCGCCGAAGATATGGCTGCCTTTGAAAAAGACAAGACCATCAAAGAATTTGCTGGCGACCACCAAGCGCGAATTAAAGCTTGGCGAGCCGGTGGTTTCTTCAAACCGCTTGAGCCACATGAAGTTAATCTCGTAAAACGCCTGACAAATGTTGCAGATGAGCTATTCGAAATAGTGGCGGCTGAGATAGCGCGTACGCGCGATGCGGCGAATGATGAAATTAGCCTGTGGCCTGATAAAACAATGTCGGGCGCAAAAGGTGTCAGCTACCAAAAGAAGGAGATCCTGAAACAACGTCTGTTAGGCGAGGACCATGCGCATAACACCTTGCCGTTTAAGCGTCTTAAAACCGCAATGGATGCCTGGTGTGCACTATGGCTATGGCCTATAGACAAAGCGGACAAACTGCCTTCCCGACAAGAGTTTCTGGAGGGTATGCGTATCCTACTAGAAGGAGGTTTCTCGGTGGATGGCTCACTCAGTGCTGGCGCAGAGGATGACTTTGCCGTTGTTATGGGGGATCTCTTCGATCAGCAGGTGGCTGAGCCCGCTGCAAAATACAACGTTGGATTGTTTCAAGAAACCAATGTGGAAGCTTTTATTGAAGAGTACGACTGGTTGCAAGTGGCTACCGAGGTGGCTAACGAAGCGCGCTTTGTGCATTACGATCTAATCTTTGCTGACATTCTTAAAGCGCGTGGCGGATTTGATCTAATTGTAGGTAACCCACCTTGGTCGCAGCCAAAGTTTATTGTTGGACGAGCGATAACCGATATTAATCCAAAATACTTTGGAATTAATGCAGCGGATGCTCAAAAAAAGGTAGTAGTTCTAGCTCAATCTAAACAGTTCTCGCACCTGTACTTGGATAGTTATTCTGTAGAGAAAGGGTCAATAAATTTCATCGGATCTTCACTTTCCTATCCTCTAGCATCATCGGGCACAACGAATCTTTACAGAAATTTTATTGAGTTAGCGTTTTATAATATTTCACCTAGTGGATGTGTGGGACTAATCCATCAGGACACACACCTTTCTACGCCAGTTGACGATTTGATTCGCAGGAAGTGGTACAAAAGAGTTATTAAAAGTTTTGAGTTTTCAAATCAGATTACCGCGAAAAACTTCTCCGAAGTTCTAAATACAAAACGATTTAGTTTGAATATCTACAGAGGGTATGATTCGGAACCATTTTTTGACAAGTTAACGAGTATGTTTCTTGCCTCTCAGGTAGGTGAATGCTACGAGGAAAATAACTTTTCTACGCCCAAAAGCGTTCGTGTAAATGGTGTTTGGAACACCGCTGGTAATTCCTCGCGGGCTGTTAAAGTTACTCGCACCTATATTGAAGCACTGGCCAAAACTGTGCCGCTCGAACTAGCGCAGAATCCAACTTTTTTGCACCCACTCACCAATGAACATCTTACAGCGATCAGTCGTTTGGTAGAGTTGCCTTCCATTTCTAGCTCCGGTATTGAAGCGAATTTTGAACTAGGAATAAGTGAGGAGGCGCTGCTTTCAAGCGGATACGTAAAAAAGCAAGCTTGCTGGCCTGAAACTGACAAGCCTTTTATCATCTCTTCTCCATCCATAGGAATTGGCGATATTTCCACTAAAACGCCAAGAAATGGTGCAACGAATTTTAAGCATTATGACCCAGTTGAGAAAGCGTCTCGCAGTGCTATTTACAAGCCTCGCGCGATGTTTACCATTTTGGATTACGTAGCTTTGGAAAAAGAATATTATTCAATACGTACAGAATGGGGGGCGAATCATCACGGCTCATATCGCTTCACTTTTAGAAAAATGGTTGATTCTGGAGCTCCTAGAACGTTAGTTGGGACAATTATCCCGCCTTACTATTGGCACTTCAACCAGTTAGTTAGTATTTGTACTAAAACCGGCCGTGACCTTTTAGATATCACGGGAAACTTAATGTCGATTACTTCAGACTTTTTAGTAAAGAGTCTAATGACGAAGAACCTTTTGCAGTCGACAATCACGAAATTACCATTCGTAAAATTGGGTGACTGTGCTCGAAATAGAGTGTTGTTATTGACCTATCGTAACCGTGAATACAAGCAAATATTTGATTCAGAATATGTTGGTGATACGGCTCTATTATGGAGCAGAAATATACCGGCTCTGAGGAGTGAGCAGGAAATTCTAGAAGGCTTAACTTCAGAAAAAAAATATACCTCTTTATCTATGCTGGAAAGGCGGCAAATCGAAGTCGAGCTTGATGTGTTAGTTGCAATGAAACTTGGTCTATCTTTGGTTGAATTGCTCACTATTTTCGATGATTTTGATTTGCTAGCCAAAAATGAACGCTCTACCTACTATGACTCTAAGGGGGATATTGTCTACACAAAAGCGAGTGGGTTCGCAAAGTCTGGATACGTCTCAGCTTCAGGTGCAGGTTTAAGCGAAGCGGAATGGGGGGATATCTTGATATCTGGGCAATCAGAATTAGAGTGTGTAGTGGATGATGATACCTCTCCACTTGGTCTCACGACTGTCCATCGTCAATTCACTGGGCCATTTTTCAAGTGTGATCGAGTGGAAGATTACAAGCGAGCCTGGACGCACTTTGAAAAGCTTGAGGAAGAGGGTGCTGCATGAACCCTATCTTGCTCGCTCGCCATGTTGAACAAGGCTTACAAGAGCTCGTACATTCAACACTCAATACGACAAGCTCAGGTTTTGAAGGATCGGTTGAACGGTTCCTAAATAATCCCAACCACTTTATGAAGGGACCATGGGTAACCGTCGATCTTCCGTTCAAGAATATTGAAGATACTAACGGGAATTGGACACAACCCTTTCCGCAGATTCCGTTAAAATTTGCGCCTTATATCCATCAGGCGAAAGCCTTTCAACGCTTAACAGCCGAAAAGCCACTCTCCACTCTGGTAGCGACGGGTACCGGTTCCGGTAAAACGGAAGCTTATCTCTGGCCGATTCTAGATTATTGCCGTCAGCACGGTGATAAGCCTGGTATCAAAGCCATCCTGATCTACCCCATGAATGCCTTGGCGACTGACCAGGCGCGACGTGTGGCGGCCGCGATCACTGGTAACCCAGCCCTTAATGGCATTCGCGCAGGTATCTATGCCGATGCGGAGCCGCGCCATGCCAGTGATGTTGTTACCCCTGATTCTTTGATTACACGTCGTGAAACGCTACGACAAAATCCGCCAGATATTCTTTTAACCAACTACAAGATGTTGGATTATCTTTTGCTGCGCGGTGATGACCTGCCCCTGTGGTCACAGAATGATAAAGAGACGCTTCAATTTCTCGTAGTGGACGAGATGCATACCTTTGATGGGGCGCAGGGCTCTGATTTGGCACTGCTTATTCGCCGCGTCAAACACCGTGTAGACATGCCGAAAGATCACCTTATCTGTGTCGGCTCTTCAGCGACCTTGGGCTCTGGTGACGATGCGGTAGTAGATCTTGTTACCTATGCGGAAACAATTTTCGGTGAGCGCTTTCTCGGTGATGCGGTGGTTCGCGAAACGCGGGTATCGGCTAGCGATGCGCTAAAGATGGTCGAGTACTTTGATACGCCTGATCCAGAAGCGGTGCTGGATGCGCTGAAAAAAGCCGAAAACGGCTCGCAGATTGAAGCCGCCCAAACTCTGGCAACTTGCTTGTTTAATGATAGAGATGATCCGGACCTTGCGCCACTGTTTACCTCTTCGCCGGACAGTGCGGAATTCCGATTAACGCTAGGCCGCCTAATAAAAGAGCATTGGGTCGGGGAGCGACTGATTAAAAACATCGATCGGCACTCTGGCCCAATTAGCATGGATGACCTGAGCGCGTCGCTGGCTCAAGCTAAGGCGCTTCGAAATTGGAGTGATGAAGCAGTACACGGCTTGGCAGAGTTGTTAGTTTCTTTGATCAGTTGGGCGCGCAGCGGTCAGCCAGAAGCCCTAAGACCGCTTTTTAGTCTTCGCATTCAGGTTTGGCTGCGCGAAATGGCGCGCATGGTTGCGACCTTGCCTCACTTTGAAGACGAGCGACTTGTGCCCAGTGAGCTGCACCATGCAGATGATTTAGACGCGCAGCAGTTAGAAGAAAAGCTGCCCATTGTGAACTGCCAGCGCTGCGGTTCAACAGCACACATCGGTCGTGAGAACGTAGGGTCAGCTTCCTATCACGCGCCGCTTGATGTTATTTATAACGAGTTTTTCGATGGTTCTAGTTCTGACAAACTGCGATTGTTCTACACTGACAAACTCTCACTACGGGCCAAAAATGCCGCCAACCAACTGGTTTTTCCTGGGCTGATGAACCCGGATACCCTGGAATTTGAACGCGATGAGCGCCAGCTCGATCGGACAGACGGCAAGATCCCTGTGTGGATGTATATGCCCGCCTCAGATGGTCGAGTAGATCGCACCTGTCCCGCCTGTGGTAATGCACAAGGGCTCGTTCTCTTCGGCCTTCGTTCGACGCGCATGACAGCAGCCGTTAGTTCAATCCTTTTTACCTCCGAACAGAACGAAGAGAACGCGGTTGATAAACCTCGCTTTTTACTCTTCTCGGATTCAGTCCAAGACGCTGCCCAGCGAGGCGCTGTTACTGAGGTGCGTAACACTCAGTCAGTTATTCAAAAGGCATTGTACGGCGCGCTAACCAATGAAGAAGCGGGTGATCAAACCGTTGCTTCACTTTTTTCGGCTCTGCCTGAAACATTGCACGTAGAAATGGGGGCCGATAGATTTACAGCACTTTTTATACCGCGTGATCTGACCTGGAGACGTGCGTATGAAGAATTGGTCAACGCCAATAAACCGATTGAGTCTCGCGATCTTCTGCGAGGTGTTGAGTGGCGCTTGGGTTGGTCAATCTTCGAGGATCTAACCTATAAATCACACCTGCTAAGCTCACTTGAAGGGCACGGGATAGCAAGTGCAGATATTGCGATTGAGAAACTAAGTGAAACTGCTGAGAAGTTTGGTAAGCAGCTAATGAATGAATTTTCGGATATCGAGAATATTGATCCAGCACAGCTGTGCCAATTTGTTTTTGGTGTCCTGCGGCGACTTCGTAAACAAGGCTCGGTTGCGCACCCTTATCTTGTGCGAGCAATTGAAAAATCTCGCCGTGATGGCTGGTTAGGCGATTATGCAGCTGGAGCAACCCTAAGATTAGCGCGGATAATGCCAACATTGAGTCCAAGGAATGGTTTGGCTCCGAGACCCGTGTCGCTTCGTGGAGGATTGACGCATTTCGACAATTTGAACAGCGATGCTTTAACCAACTGGTTTAGAGACTGGCTCTATCGTTCATTGCTTAGTGGCGAACTTTCGCTCGCGCACCCGCGCGATATCTATCAACTATTGTTTGACCGCTTAGTAAGTGATGGTTGGCTATTGGGGATCTCGCGAGAGGGTGATGAAGATACTCGTCCTCTCGGATATTTGCTCGATTCTCAACAGATTAACGTTAGCACTGACGTTTCACAGTTTGCCTGTGACTGCTGTAATCGACGAGAAGTTGTATTGAGTCAGAATACGCCCTGGATAGATGGAATGAAGTGTTCGCGTTTAGCCTGTGAGGGTGTGTTGCGAGCCTCAGATAGCGTGCCTAAAAATGCGCTTTTGAGAGCTTTGAATAGCGACCGGACACACCGTGTGGTGGCACGGGAACATACGGGACTACTGGATGCGGATACGCGCCTGGCCATAGAGAAAGGGTTTATTGAAAGCGAAACGCCTTGGGCACCCAACCTAATTTCTGCCACGCCCACGCTGGAGATGGGTATCGATATTGGTGACCTGTCTACGCTGCTCCTGTGTTCAGTGCCGCCGGAAGAAGCTAACTACGTTCAACGTATGGGTCGATCAGGACGCCGGGATGGGAACGCGCTCAATTTAGTAATAGCCAACGCCCGCCCGCACGATCTGCAATTCTGGGAAGACCCTTCACCAATGCTAAAAGGCGAGGTAAGAGCCCCGGGTGTGTATATCGCGGCAGAGTCGGTGCTAGTTCGCCAGGTAACGGCATTTACGCTGGATGCTTATGTCGCTGCTTCAAAGATAAAAGGCGATTTCGGTAAAGTGGGTGATGTGAGAAAGCGCCGCGAGGCCGGGCATACTGCCGGATTCCCGATGGATTGGTTGACCTTCACAACGTCTGAAGGCGAAGCTCTAGCAAATGCATTTATAGGGCTCCTGCCTGATGATGTTCAAGCGCAAACTAATCTTGTCGAGCGGCTTAAAAACTTTGTTGTTTCGGACGAACAAGAATCAATGCGCTGGAGTGTCCTTCAAGCTTTCGATGATGCGGACATGGAACGAGCGCGTCTGGTAGATAAACGTGAAGAGCTCACCAAAGAAAAGCGTAAGCTAAAAGCGCGCGAGGCTGAGTTTACTCCAGAGGAATTTAAGAAACTTGAAAATGCCATAGAGCAGGATCGAAAAGAAATCAATCGACTCATTCGCAAGGGTATTGATGATGTTCCTGTTATTAAATTCCTCACCGACCGCGGCCGGCTTCCCAACTACGCATTCCCTGAAGAGGGCGTAAAGCTCACCCAGCTACTATCCCGTCGAGAAGGCAACGCTGCATCTGATGAGGACAACTTATTCTCCGTTGAGTACCAACGACCCGCTAGCTCAGCACTCAGTGAGTTTGCGCTGGGGCAGACATTCTATGCGAATGGGCGACAGGTCGAAATCTCGCGGCTTGATATGTCATCGGAAGATTTAACCCGTTGGCGGTTCTGCCCAACCTGTTCCCATGTCGAGAATACAACCGTTACCGACAGCCACAGTGAATGCCCTCGCTGCGGCGATGATATGTGGGCCGATGGCGGTTCCGTTCATGAAGTCGTTGAGCTTAAGGCGGTACTGGCAATAAGCTCTGAAGAGAAAGCGACCATTCGCGATACCGATCAACGCACGCAAGTTCAGTTTGATCGCTCGATGGTCCCATATTACGAATCGTCTGATATTACGGCGGCATGGTTATCGGACGATCAAAAGGCCAGTGCGCCGTTTGGGTATGAGTTGATATCGCGTTGTACCTTTCGTGATTTTAACTTTGGTAAGAGAGCTGATGGCCACGTTGGGCCTCAAATCGCTGGTATTTCTCGATCATCGAGTCCATTTCGAATATGTCGTTACTGCGGTACGCAGCAGTCGCCTTTTCTAGCAGCTGATGAGAAAGGTGAGCACCCGCCTTCCTGTAGTGTAATAAAGAATAGTGTCGAGCAGCAGTCTGACTGGCTAAGTCACAGTTTCTTAATGCGAAGCTTTGAAACTGAAGCCATTCGCGTGATTATCCCCGTTGCAGGCAAAGTAAATTATGATGAGATTAAAAGCTTCGTAGCGGCCATTAACCTTGGTATGCGTCGCTATTTTGCTGGCCGTGTCGATCATATTCGTTCGGCAGTGGTTGAGGCTCAAATCGATGGCTTGTCGACGGTGAGAAGTCTATTTCTTTATGACGCTGTACCGGGTGGTAGCGGCTACCTCCGCCAACTAGCAGATAACCCTGGCGCGATGAAAGCCGTTATTGAGAGCGCGTTTGAGGCTCTCGATACCTGTCCTTGCTCTCATGAAGATAAGACAGGCTGTTACCGCTGTGTAAAATCTTATCGATCTCAGTTTGGGCCCGGCGAGCCTGACCGAGATTTAGCGCGGTCAATGATGGAGAGTGTGTTAGATCATTGGGATTCGCTTAACAAGTCGGCATCAGCACTGGATGATAAGCTCTCCAATAGCTTAATTCGCAGTGAGCTAGAGTCGCTATTTTTGGGGGCGCTAAAGAATGCGTTCGGCGACAGTTCGCTCACGCCAAAAGTAGTGGGCGATGGCACGCGTGGTTTTGTACTTTCGACTGGAGCGGGAAATCCTATTTGGACGATTGAGCCACAGGTGCAATTAAAAAATCGCTTCAAAAAGATGCCTCAGAAAGTGGTCGACTTCTTGATGACGCCGATTGACCGTTCTGTGTCCAAACCAATCGTTATAGAGACTGACGGTATTAAGTATCATGCCGATTCCGTGACCAAAGACATTCTTGACCGTATGGAAATGATCCGTTCAGGAGAGGTAATGGTCTGGTCGCTGGCATGGCACGACTTACAGCCAAAATCTAAGAAGCCATTCAGTAATCCATTAGCGCCAGAGGCTATGAAGCCAGAGTCTGTCGGATCACTCGGTAGAGTGCTATCGCATTTCAAAGCGCACGAGATCCGCATAAATCAAGCCCAAACTGCCGGTTCTTTTGAATTGTTGCTAGAGACGCTTCAGTCATCGCACGCTTTTGACGCGGCAACGGGGATCCTGCTTCGCGGGATTGTCGGACAAGGCCACCCACCAGACACAGTTCAAGTATTCAATGAGCTCAGACCTGAGAATGCCGATTGGATGAAGTCCAATCCACTGGCACAGAGTTGTCATGGGTCCAAGCTAGATTTATGCGTGTCACTTGAACGTGTTCAGCCGGCTGAGTTTGAGCGAGCTTTCGACGATATTCGAGTGCTGATCAAATTCAGTCATTCGCCCGTGCAGAATGAAGCAGAAATTACCGACGGGTTCGTTGAAGCTTTTAGAGGACTCTGGAGGTCTGTCAATCTCCTGCAAACGCTCAATGGCTTGCACATTGAGTTCCCAGGGCTGGATACGTTAGACCTGCCGATGTCTAAGACTGACGAACTCGGCGATGCAGAGATTGATATTGCATGGGCCGAGGTGCGCGTTGAGGTCTTAGAGGAATACCATTCTCTTATAGATGCTCTAATCGCAGCTCAGGTTGAAGCGCCTGATGCGATAGGTGAAGAAATCATGGATGGAAACCGAGTGCTTGGCGGTGCAGAGATTGGTTGGACCACCAGAGGATTTTGGGTCACTGACGACGACACGATACAGAAAGAAAATATAGTCTATTGGGATTTAACTGCGGAGGCACTACCCGCGGTTGTCGCTGACATCATTTCACGATTGGAAGATACAGAGGGGAATAACTCATGAACGCCGCATTAGGAAAACGCGTTTCGTACGACCAGGGGTGTTTGAAGTCTGTGCGAAAATTACCTGATTCCGTATCCGGAAAGTTTCTGGATGTGATGTCTCGCTACATGGATAACCCTGCCGGGAATGGACTGAATCTTGAATCTGTAGAAGGAAGTAAAGATAAGTCTCTTAAATCGTTGCGACTTGATCAAAGCTATCGAGCAATCGCATTCGAAACCGCAACGGATATTATGTTCGTGCATGTGAATGCTCACGATAAGGCATATCGATGGGCAGAAGGGCGACGGGTAAAGCTCGATAACGCGTCAAACAGAATTCGTATCGTAGAAGAGATAGAGCAAGCACAAGAGTCGGTTGATGTTGATGAATCACCGTCAGGCCTGTTCGTTGGATTCAAAGACAAAAAACTTTCGTCTCTTGGTGCCGCAGATGAGGCGATTGCTATAGCCCGCACTATTAAAACAGAGGAAGAATTGGAGGCCTCGGAAGATCGCTTTGACCCGCTAAGTTTCCAAGTTCTCTACGCGCTTGCAGCAGGATATAGCGAAGAAGAAGTCTACTCGATTGTGGGAAGTGAAATCGACGATGCTGAGAAAGCTGGTGATAAAACGTTCGAAGAGCTAATAACCACGGAAGAAAGTCGTCAGACAATCTTTACCCCGGAGAGCATCGAAGAGCTTCGCCGCTTCTTCGATGGCGAACTCGAAGGCTGGCGTGTTTGGCTTCACCCAGTGCAGCGCAAGCTCGCCTTTAAGGAGTATAACGGTCCAGCAATGGTTCGTGGCGGCGCTGGTACGGGTAAGACCGTTGTAGCGATGCATAGAGCAAAATATATTGCTGATCAACTAGCGGCCGACCCGCAGAGACAAGGTCAAAAGGTTCTAGTTACAACCTTTACCACGACGCTCGCTAAGGATATCGAAGAAAATTTGAAAACCTTATGCCCGGAGCATGTGTCGGGATCAAATGCGCGTATTGAGGTGATCAACCTTGACCGTTGGGCGAGTCAGTACTTAAAGAAAAAGCAATTCGATAGGCGAGTTGTTTCTACGAAAGAAGACGAAGACCAGATTGATAATCTGTGGTTAGAAGTGTTCGATTCTTACACGCTTCCTGATCGGTTAACCGAGGCATTCGTTAAGGCGGAGTGGGAGCAGATCATCCAGGCCAAAGGGCTTGACGATTTAAACTCATATCTAAAAGTCTCTCGTGCTGGTCGTGGGACACCGTTAAATAGGGCTAAGCGCAAAGATCTCTGGAATTTCTTTGCCTTGTATCGTGCAAAACTGCTGCAGAGCGGTTTGGTTGAGCGTGATGATGTTTATCGTGAAGCAGTACCGTTGCTTCTGGGTGAGCCTGGTAAACAGGATTATGCTACGGTAATTGTCGATGAAGCGCAGGATATGGGGGAACAGGCGTTCAAGCTTATTAGAGCGCTCATACCTAAATCATTGAATGGTGATAAGAACTCAATTTTTATAGTGGGCGATGCACATCAACGAATTTATAACCGTCGCGCCAGTATGTCAGCATGTGGCATTAATATTGTTGGGCGATCACGCAAACTGAGATTGAACTACCGGACGACTCACGAGATACGGGCTTGGGCAGTATCTATATTGAGTGGAGTGCATGTCGATGATCTGGACGATGGAGAAGATACCCTGGATGGATACGCCAGCATTGAACATGGTATCGCACCGCAACTCAGTGGTTACGGTTCGGATGGTGAGGAGCTGAATGCCCTTACGCAGTGGGTTAGTGAGCTGCCAAGTGACAAAATCCGTGATTCTGAAATCGGTGTGCTCGCTTATACCAACAAACAGCTAAAGCTGATTCAGGAGCAATTTTCCAAAGCCGGTATCGAATCACTAATGCTAACGAGCGATAAGGCTGACGACCAAAAGAGTGCTGGAGTGCGATTGTGTACCATGCATCGCGCGAAAGGACTTGAATTTAAGGCGGTCGCTATCCCGTTTATGTCTTCTGGTAAATTTCCTCCAAAATGGCTGCTAGATAAGGCGGTCGATGAGGCTGACCGAGAGGATACGGAAGTACAATTCAAATCACTACTGCATGTGGCGGCGACTCGAGCAAAAGGATTTTTACGAGTTTCATGGTCTGGGAAAGCATCAAAGTTTATTGAATTTTAATTACCGAGGAAAAATTTGATATTGGACGGATTAGAAATAGGTAGTGGCCGGCTATTGCGCTCATGCTAGTTACAAGCTTAGAAGCGTCTGGATACCGCCGCTATCGCAAATCAACATAGTAGGCGGTGGTGATCTATGAATGCTAATAATGAATAAAGTAGGCTTTCTATTTTTATAGTTGAGAATATAATTTCCCACGATCAGTCAGCTTCATTGACAGAGGTGGGGATTAAAGAGAGCTTCTAAAAACCAGTATGAAGTCTATTATAGTCATAGCAAATACAAAGTGTGCCTACTCATTATCTCAAAGCTTTCGGTTTAGGCCCTCGTGTGCGCTTACCTGATATCATTCCCTTACTAAATAACTCCCGCTCAAGCTCGTTTAGTTCAGCGAGTTTATTGCTTCTAAGAAATCTAGTTTGCCTAGTCTCCATACCATTTTTAAACTGTGGATGATCTGTACCCGAGCGGATGGTGTTTTTACGCCTAGCTCCATGATAGCGACATGAGCGACAGCCGAAAGCAGCGGGGTTCTTGCATTGCTCTTCAGTACTGCGCGCAGT
>Ga0209119_1003196_pt1 | contig 14280 bp, 25 predicted proteins | sample COG_03_FD_184747 | JGI IMG/M metagenome (GOLD analysis project Ga0209119, IMG submission 184747) | Pelagic Microbial community sample from North Sea - COGITO 998_met_03 (SPAdes) (version 2) | ecosystem: Environmental > Aquatic > Marine > Neritic zone/Coastal water | place: Helgoland, sampling... | reverse complement strand
TTTTATTAGCCCAACCTAGCTTTCCAGACAAGTTTGCATGGTTATTAACAAATGCCATTATTAAAGGAGAAAAAGATTTATTAGGAGCAACATCTCCATTAGAAACTAAGAAAATAATTGATATCCATCCTGGAACGATAATGGCATTAAATAATGAAAAAATGCCAGAGTTATTAAAAACTAAATAATTTACTAAATCTTAAGTACTATTTAATAATATAAGCTAAAGTATTAAAATGGCAGATCAGATATTACCCTTTGTTTATATGCTAGGGATACTCTTATTAGTACTCCCAGCTTCAAATAATACTTCATCACCTACTTTGATTTTGTCATTTTTATCATACCAAAGCTTTTTTTCACACTGAAAACCAATAAGAATTAATGTTTTTGTTAAAATATAATTTTTATTCACTGTTGTGATCAATAGATTCTTCTCTAAATTTCATATTCAACAAATTTTTCTATATTAAAATTAAGAGTTTGGTAAAATCTACAAAACATCCAATAATTCTAAAAAGTAAGAAGGAACTTCTTCTTTTCCAGATTTGTACTTTTTCATATCTTCAGAATTTAATGGACTTTTTTTACCTTTTTTATCTAAAACAGAAAATTTTCCATTATCATCAACAATGGTAAAACCTCTTTTTTTACATTCTTCAATTAATTCTTCATAAGTCATATTTTTTATTGCCTTTCATAACCTTCTCAAGCATCTTTGAGATCATCTTCAGATTTATCTTTATCATGCCATAAAATCGTAATTTAGTCAAAACAATGGGTGAGAAAGAAGAAAACCTTTGAATTATCATAATTGTTATCTTAATCTTTTATTATATGAAAAAACAAGATGTTTGGAATGAAGAAATTAATCCAGACTTTATATCTGATCAATTAGATAATTTAAATTCACATGTTTGGGATAGAGGCTATTATAAAGAAACTGATGATGGAATTTGGTATGAAGTTTATGTTAATGACCAAATAAAAAAATATTATCCTAAAATAGACATTAAAAATAACGAAGAAAATAAAGAAACATTTGGAAAATTTAGTGATATTTTTTTTGATCATTATGAAAGCGATAATCAAATAACATTTTTTGTTCCTATTGATGAAGAACAATACACCCTTGATGAACTAACTGACATTTTAATCTAAAAATTTAATGAGTAATTTCTAATTTAAAAATCTAAATGCCTGATGAAAAATATCCTAATAACAATCTGTATTATCGTGAAAGATCTGAAAAAAGAACTTTACCTGTTTCACATATAATTAGACCTTACTGGAAACTAAATTTTGTTAAAAATAAAAAAGGTAAGAAAACGCAAGCAGCTTATGAATTATCAGAAAAATTTTTTGGATATGCTTTAAGAGAATTCATTAAAGACTGTAAAATAATAAGTAAAAAAAAAGAAACACGGCAATTTATTAGAAATTTTTATGAAAACAGAAAACTAGATTTCCATTACATGATTGAGCCAGATTTTGTCGTTTTGCCTAAAGAAAAGGGTTTTTTTAAAGATAGATATAATAAAGATGTTGAAGCCCTAATCTTCGAATTTGATGGTGACAAGCACTATTATTCATCAACAGTTATTAACTCTGATAACAATAAAATGAAGCAACTTGAAAATTTTAATTTAAGAAGAATAAGAATTCCTTACTATTTTCAACTAACCAAAGATATAGCAAAATTTATTTTTGATGACCTAATATTTCATTATACTGGGCAAAAATATTATAATGATGATGCTCACATAAAATCTGTTGAACAAATCTATAGACATCCAAAAACTGGGGAAACACTTAAAGATTTAGAAAAAGAGAGTCCATTTTTATATTCACCTGGTCTACATACATCTGAATATGTTCCAGGATCTCTTCATAATTTAGGACTAAAAAAAATTTGTGATGATTTTGATTTTGTAAGTGAAAGAGATACATCAATTAAATTTCCTGAAAGTACTAAACATCAATTTTTTAAAAGTCTACAATTGTACATTAATGATTGTAACCTCGGAAAAGGAGGAAAAATTGGTGAAGAATTAGTATTACCACTTAATGACTCGAAAGAAGCTCAAAGATTTATGAAAGAATATGAAAAATATTCAGAAAATCTAAACAAAAATTATCTAGATCAAGTTTTTTTCACAAGAGAACGTTATGATTTATAATAAATTATCGTTTTGTTTAAACCTTCTTTTTGTTCCTAAAATATTAATAATATTTAATTGACTTTGATTTATCATTTTTTGAATATTATCAGCTAATAATGCACTTGGCTAATTCCATCACCTAGACACCTGATTTAAGGTTTGGTAGGGTTAATCTTTGAATTTAAAATAAATTATAAGTTTTATTAACTAATTATTATTAATATATGAATTTTAACTCTTTAGTTTGGTATTCATCTTTAGCAATAGGTGAAGAAAAAAATAAATTTGTAGCAGATTTTTTAAATAGAAGTTGTCAAATTATTAATGAAGAAATAAAAGAAGAAATTAAGGTAAAAAAACTCCCATTTACTTTCAATATAGATTTTACACACGTTCTAAAAGGTGAAGAAGGAATTGAAACATTAAAAAAAAAACTTAGATCTATAGGAGACGTAGTTTTTACCAATGGACATTCTATAAATAAATATAATTCTTCAATTTTAGATGAATTAAAAAAAAGAAAGTTTTTTTTCTTTCCTCAAAATTTAACTCTAAATAAAATAAGTGATTACGAGGATGATGTAAAAAAAAGAATTTTTAAATTATCTAGAGCTGATCAAGATGCAAAAATAGCTTTTATTAATAGTGAAATTAAAAGATATACTTCTGAAAAAGTTTATTTTTTTCATCAAGGTTTAAGATTATCTGAAAGTTTATTAAAGGAACATAAAGATCAAAGTTATTTTACTAGTTTCTCTTTCAAAGATTTTGAACTAGATAAATTAGATAAAAAAATTGAGGAATTATTAAAGGATTTAAAAGAAAGTGAATTAATTGTTTTAGATTTAAATTTAAGTATTTTTAAACCTTTATTTGAATATTTGCTGAAAAAAGGTCACTTAAATAAAGTCATCACTACATTCGGATCATTACAAAATAGATTTAAAAAACTACCCTTTGATTTAATACAATTAGTGGGCAATCATGACATACCTTCTGTTGCTATTGAGGATTTAATGTCAAAAGTATACGGTGATAACATTACTGCTACCGAAAAAATCTTATTATTAGATAGTACGTTTAGATTAGAAGTACCCATACTTGCTTTTGAATGTTTAAAAAAAATATTTAGTAATGAAGATCAGCAAAACCCTATTCGTGAGGATCAATTAGAAGATAAGATTGTTGATACTTTTAGATCATTTAATGGTCATAATGATATATTTGTTGGTAAGAGAATTCAATATGCATTTGATGACAATAATTCTAACTTAACCAGAGAAAATTATGCTTTCACTTTTCCAAATTCACTTCAAACTGAAAATTTTAAAATACCAAAAATTTTTTATCCCAAACAATTTTGTACAGTTAACGAGCAACTTGTAGAGTTTGATACCGTTTATAACTACATCGATGTTTTAAGAGTAACCAATATAAATATTCAAGATAAAACTTGGAATGCTGAATTTTATTTAGATATAGTGTCAAAATCAGACAATCCCTTAGATGATATTATTTTTAATAATTTATCATCTAACAATGATAAATTTTCCTATAAAGTTATATGGGAACGTAAAGATGAGAATAGTTATAAGACTGTAAGATATTATGTTGTCGCTAATTTTGATTTTCTTGCGATTGCTGATAATTACCCTTTTGACTGGCAAAGCTTATATATTTCAACAAGTTTAAAAGATAGTTTGGAGCAAATTTTACAGCCCATACCTTTAGACCTTGTTGATAATGAATTTGAAATTAATGAATGGATAATAGAAAATTCGTTTTCTGGAATTAAATATAAAAAAAACTTCCTCTATCAAGATACAGATTTAAAAAAAGCAGTAAATGTTACAAAAGAAAATAGACTAGGTTGGATTGTTAGGAGAAAAAATACTGCAACATTACTTAAAATAGGTATACCAATGTTTTTTTTAATATTTTTGGTATATTATTCAGTTTTTCTTGGGTTTGAAAAATCATCTGAAAGTATTGGTATATTGACTACAACTTTTTTATCAGCAATTGCTTTATATTTTTCAGTCGAAAAGCCAGAGCCTAAAAAGATGACTATTATTGATATTATTTTTATATGGTTCTATTTGGTCAATGGTCTGACTATAACAATCTTTAGTTTATCATCATTAATTACAGAAAAAATTCATATTTATTCAAGTGGATTTTTGAAATTTTTAATACCTGTTTCTCTAATTTCTATAGTCACATATTTGTATAAAAGAGTTCAAAATAATAGAAAAGATATTCTACTTGATAGAGATTTATAACTTTTATATAATAAATTTATGAAACACAAAAGTTGTCATTGGGATCCTGGTCAAAAAAAAATAATAATTGATGGAAGAAAATACACACCACACCATCAAAATACCCATCCAGATGTAATCGTTGGTGCACATTTAGAAGGTGATAACACTGTTGTTGTTACGGTAAAACAATATAAAAATAGTCCAAGCGCAAGTGCAAAAGTAATTTTCAAAAATGTTGGAACTAACAGCACATTAACTGGTGGAACTAAAGTTAGGCTTTAATAATATTTTTTATTAATTTATCAATTTCTGAATTTTCTCTATAATCATTTTTAACTACATAATGGACACGTCCATCTGAAAATAGTTTTTTTGCTATACTCATAGATTTTTCATTACTTTCTTCATATACACAAATAGATTTACCATTATTCTTGTTTAAAACATTAAAAGTTGGAACATCTGTTTCACCATCTCCATGAGTGATAAAATTAACATAGATAGCAGTATTAATTGCTACGCATTTGAAGATATTGATCTTAATTAGGGGAAGTTAAAAATATCTTATATTGAGCTTTCTGAAAATTTGATTTTACTAGATAAAAGCTATTATAAGACAAAAGAAAATTTTGAAAAAAAAACTCAAAAATTTTATGAAAAGGCTAAAGTTAATGTAAATACTTACGCATTTAACAAAAGATCAGATCTAGAAAATTATGATACTCCTGAAAATTTAGAACCGGTGCTTGCTAATGGAGGTAGTGAAAACTTTAAAGAAGAATTAATACCAAATTCTTTTAATGAAATAGAAGCTCAAATAAATAAAGATTTATAGTATTTTTTTCTATTGAAATTAAATATTATATAGTACAATAATAATCATCTATGGCAGCAAAAACCTTAACATTTAAATTTATAAAAAAAACTTTGCTTAAATTTAGCGAAGCCAGCACAGGTTTTAAACTTGGAAAAAAAAAGATTTATGGACTTCAATATTTAAACTTTGATATAGATTTTGGTTTAAGAGACAAAAGAAATTTAGGGTATCTATGTGTACCAGTTAAAATTGTAAAAGATGAAATAAAAAAAAATTTAAAAGCTAACAAGCTTGAAATTGAAGGATCACTTAAATTTAAGTTAAATGTTCAAGATAAACATAAAGATAATTTTGAGAAAGCAATTAAAGAAAAATCAGTAATTTTTAGATCCTTTGGATTTAATACTACTGATACACCAGGTATGGAATATGCGGTATTTGAAATTGTTAAACCAGACGTTAATAAAACAAGAAAATTTTTAGAAGTTATATAATAATTTATGGCAACAAAAACTTTAACATTTAAATTTATAAAAAAAGCAAAGTTTAAGTTATCAAAGGATAACTATGTAAATAAAGAGGGATTCACATTTGAGTCAGTCTATAGTAGTCCAAGGTAGTCTAAACATCCTATAAAATCTCATAACTTTAATTTAATTTAAAATTAGGATTAGAAAATAAGTCTTAGATATTAATTTTGATAATTCAGGATCAACAGGAAAAGGTGATTATGCTAGGGTTGGCTATATGAATATAAAATGGTATGATAAAAATAAATCTGAAGATGATCTCAAAGATGCTTGGGTTGGTTACGACAGCCAATAAAAAATATGACTTATAAAGAATTAATTGAAGAATGTAAAAAAAGAGGTTTCACTCTTGTTGATGATAATGGAAAATTTTCTGTCTTAGATAAAAATGGTAAAAAACATCCATTAAATTCTGAAGATATGAAAAAGTACAAATCTGGAAAAGAAGAAGTTCCATCTTACTTTTTAGAACTTTTGGATGTTTTGTAGATTTTATCAAACTCTTAATTTTAATATATAAAAATTTACTGAATATAAAATTTAGAAGAAGATCTATGATCACAAAAGTGAATGATAAAGTAATAAGTATATAATAAATTAAATAGTTAAATTTAATAGTCCTACAAAGATATTTTATATAAATTTTTTTAACAACGCCAAATCATCTTAGGGTTTTTTGACTGAATCAACTCATTTATATAAGTAAATAAATTATCAAGCTGTTTATTTAAATTCCCATCTTTAACTTTTATTCTGTAAACATTGCAACCAAGGCTTTGAATAATTTTTTTTTGCCTATTATCATCTTCTTTACTTTGATTGGAGTGATAAGGTTCATCTATCTCCATTAGCAAGCGCAAGTGCTAAAGTAATTTTCAAAAATGTTGGAACTAACAGCACATTAACTGGTGGAACTAAAGTTAGGCTTTAATAATATTTTTTATTAATTTATCAATTTCTGAATTTTCTCTAAAATCATTTTTAACTACATGATGTACACGTCCATCTGAAAATAGTTTATTAGCGATATCAATTGATTTTATATTTTCATTTTCATATACACAGATTGATTTTCCATTATTTTTGTTTAGAACATTAAAAGTAGGTACATCAGTTTCACCATCTCCAAAAAAAACCATATTTTCAAATGGAACGTGAATATAGTCACCAAAATATTTTTTTTGATTTACTCCATCTTGATCACTTACTTCAAATGCACCTTTGTGTATTCTGTATAAGTACTGGACTTTATTTGAGTAATTAACTGATAATTTTGGCCAATAACCTCTGTTATTTTTATAAATGTACTCACAAGCATAAATTTTATTAATTTCTTTATAAAAAGAACATCCTTTAATCATATCGGTGAGTCCTGAGGAAATAATATAATGTTCAATATCAACTTGATTTTCTAGCCCATATAACGTTATTCTTTTAAACCACTCATTTACACCATTAAATAATTTTAATTGTTTTCCATAGTTTAAAAAAGTACCTGTAGAAATTTCTAAACCAGCTTCGTACATTCTATTCTCGAGTAGCAACATATAAGATAAAGTTGGGTCTATTTTATTTTCCCTAGAATATTCAGTTACCTCACTCCAAAACTTTCCAACATCAATATTGCAATCTGGAATTAATTTTTGATTTTGCATATACCCAGAACATAAAGTCCCATCAAAATCGTAACATAAGGCAATTTTACTTTTCATTTATTGTTTAAATTTAGTAAATATTGATTTATTGTGCAAACCATTAAACTAACTTACGGAGAATTTTTATGTCATTTAGAACTTTATTTACAAAAGGTGTTGCTTTAGGACAAGCTGGTGCTTGCACAAGACACTCTAAAAGAGCCTCATCTCTGGCAAAACAGGCAATGAGCAGTTTTAGGTCTGCTAGGTCTAAAAAAGGAGATCAAAAATTAGATACAATGTTAGATGGTTTAAATTACTTATCATCATCAATTGTAGAAGTTTCAAATAGTGTTACCCCAATAGCAAAAATGAATATGGTTAGTGCTTTACTGGCTGAAAATATAAAAGAAATTATTCTTGATGCTAATAAAGCAAAAGTAAAACCAATGAAAAAACTATAATGAAAATTAAATTTGCTTTAGGTCCCTATGGTTATGAAGTTGTTTTAGGAAATATTACTGAACAAATTTATAACAAATATGCTGAAGATAATCAGGCATTAGTTGATGATGTATCAGGATTTAATGAAGACTCTGAGCTTAAAGAGTGGAGTGACAATGATGATATTAATCACGTCTATGGTGCAGTTGTTGAGGAAGAGGGCACTGAACAGTACCTTAAAGTTTTAGATGATAAAGAAACTGAGTTATTAAATATTCCATTAACAAAAGAGTTAATTAAAAAAAATGGTATAAATATAAAAGAAGACATTAATCATTCTGGTGAAAAAGACCTTATAGAAAATTTTTATTTTTTTGGCCAAAGTGGAGAGAAAGGTGAGTGGGAAAATTATGATGACCTAATAGAGATTGATCAATTAAATATGAAAGATTTTAATGTCCATATCGCTAATCTTGATGGTTTAAAAATAGCTTATGCCATAAGCTATAAAGATAAACCAAAAATTGCCCTTAATGTTGTTTCTTCAAATCCTAATTTCCAAAATTTTGAAGTAAGAATGGGAGAGGATGTCTAATGACAATGATAAACAATAATTATAAAAAAATAATTAATTCTAAAAAAAAAACTAATTTTTTTAATAAATTAAAAAATTATGTTTATGTGTATTGTAAGGTTGATACAAAAAATAATAATAAAAAAACGCCTATATATATTGGTGTGGGCAAAGGTCTTAGATGTCTTTCTCACTTAAAAGAACTAGGTAAAAAAACAGACTCAAAATCAAAACTCTTAAAAGAATTAGATGAAAAAAATCTTTTGACTTTAGATATTTTGGCACATGGATTGGATAAAAATCAAGTTCTTACAGTTGAGTCAGCTTGTATTGACTTAATAGGTATTGAAAATTTAGAAAATAAACAAAAAGGTCATGGAGATAATGTGAAAAGAATTCCAATTGATGAATTGTATAATCAAATCAATAAGGAATATGTAAAAGTTTTACCTGAACATTCAGGGATAGCAATTTTAATCAACAGAGATTACAGGGCTCATTTTGATGAATTGGAAACTTTTGAAATTACTAGGGGTGTTTGGAGAAAATCACAAAAAACTATTGCAGAAAATATAAATGCAAAATTAGCATATGCAGTTCACAATGGTGTTGTTAAAGAAGTTTATGAAATTAATAATTGGGTTCCTGCAGGTACTCAACAATATTTTACAAGAGATGTTAATGAAAGATTTATAAAAGATCTCCCGGGTAAAGAAAAATATTTTGAATTTGTTGGTAGAAAAGCTTCGGATAAAATAAGAGAGAGATATAAAGGAAAAATAGTTAACAGAATAAGAAGTTATGGAAACTCTTTTGTAAAAATTTGAAGAATGTCTAAAAAAAAATATACATTTTTAATTGGTAAATATGGTGGTGAAGTAGCTATGGGGATTATTAGCCCCGAACAATACGAATATTGGTATGAAAGAAGTGATGAAGAGCTAAAAGATTATGTTATGGGATGGCAAACAGATCAATATGAGAAAGAACACAATGTCCCTCTAAAAGCTCGTATGCATAATTGGTTTGAATATGAAGACATTCATCACAGTAATGGTGCTGAGATTGCTGATAGTCAGCAATTATTTATTGAAGAATATGATTCTAATGACATCTTATTAAAAAAATGGGACCCAATTAATTTAGATGCTGAAACTAGAGATAAGATGGGTATCAAATTATCTGACTTTGAGTCTTTTGATTCTAATCATAAAAGTCTTGAAAATAAGAATTATTTCTGGGGTAGAGCAGTTAACGAATTTATTTCATTGAATCTAATAATTTTTTTACATCATTTAAATTTCCAATACCCATATCTGATTTAAACCAATCTGTGTAATCATCCCTCGATTGATATCTCTCAGGATGAGGGCCATTCGCCTTGTTATAAAAATAACAAATAGCGTTCTTTTCACTTATGACTAAAATATTTTGATTATTCTCTAAGGGTTTAATTTCAGCCTTAGGATCAAAAGGTTTTAACTTTTGAACTATAACTTTTTTATAGTCATCTTCTTTTCCAAAGTTTTTGCTAAAATCATTATCTGTAAATTCAAAAGACATAAACTCTTTACCCTTAATAATATCTCCATATAATTTTGGCATTTTAATTTCCTTTATTTTTGTTAATAAATTTCAAAACCTGGAAAATAATCTTTTCCATGATCTTCATAATCTGCAACCTTTAACCATTCAATAAATTTATCAATTATTTCATACTCTTCAATAGAAATATTTTCTTTTTCTTCAGATAAAAAGATTTTTAATGATTTAGATAATTGATGTGCATCTTCATTATTTACTAATTGTCCACTATTAGAAATATAGTCATTTGAATCCCATGAATTGTCTTGGTTTTGATTATCATCGAATTTTATTGTTCCAAGGGCTTCCCAACCACATTTCTTTGCAGACCCTAAAATAAAATTCCAAAGAGAATTATTACAGGTGAATTCATCACCATCTTCACGTCTTGAAAGATTCATTCCCATGGTTAATATATTTGATAAATAAATATTAAAGTCAAGTGTAATAAAAAGATATAAATTAAAATAAGGAATGAATATAAAAAAAGAAGATGTTTGGAATGAAGAAATTAATCCAGATTTTATATCTGATCAGTTAGAAAATCTTAATACTTCTGTTTGGGATCGTGGATATTATAAAGAAACTGATGATGGTATTTGGTATGAAGTATTTGTTAACGATCAAATTAAAAAATATTACCCAAAAATAGATTTAAATGATGAAGAACAAAAAGAAACATTTGGTAAGTTTGATAGCATCATTTTAGATCATTACGAAAGTGATAATCAGATAACATTTTTTGTACCGATAGGAGAGAACACTTATACTTTAAATGAATTAACCGATATTTTAATCTGACGATTAACTAATTTATTTTATAGAAATTTTTAGAAGAGCTATTTTATCTTCCACTTCTTTAATTGCTCTGTGAATTTTATCTTTTTCTAGGTCACTTATATTTTTTCCATCATGACTTTTGGGATTTATGGAGCTACTTGTAACGTCCATTAAATTACCAATACGTCCACCAATATTTATCAAAGTATTAGAAACATTTTCATTATTATTGATATTTTTTAGATCTTCACTTAGCATAATTTCAAAGTTATCTAAAAAAGGTGTGCCTTTTTGCAATTTTTGTAAAATTAGGTCTAGTTTTATTGCATCTATAAAATGTAAATTATGATCTTTATCTGCTGGATCACTACATTTTCTAAAATGTGAAATAGATTTACCAGTAATTTCTTTAATATTATTTTCATCAATATCTTTAATAATATTTGATAAAATATGTTCTACAGTTAAAGGCTTTCTAAGTTTAGTCACATTGTTATATTATTATATAATTCATTAATTTAATATTAAATTAATCTTTATTTTACTAAGTGAAATTTATACTTCTTTATTTCACTAGAGAATAAAACGATAACATCTATAAATTTACTTATTGAATACTACTGAGAAAATAAAAATTAAAAAAAAAATAGGTAAAGATTTTGCAAACGAACTAGACTTCTATGATTACAAAAAAACAGAAGCTAAATTTCGAAAAATAGACAAAGAGCAAAAATTGAATGAGTTTCCTCCTCTTTGTTTAAAACATGCTCCAAAAAATTACCTAAATATAGCCCATGAGTATCTTAATTATGATGGGTCAAAAATAAATAATTATCTATGTAATAAATGTTATCCAAGAAATGATTAAATTAATTAAAATAACAATTTTTATATTCTTACTAATGTTTGCAACTCATAGTTATGGAAAATCTAATGAGTACTACAAGCAAACATTAATTCACGTTTTAACAGAATGTAATTCAGATTGTCAAAAACAAGTTTTTAAACAAGAAATTAATCAAGCAATTATCTCTTTGTTTGAAGCTATTCTTAATCAATTGAAATTAGAGTTAAATCTAAAGAAAAAAGAGGATTTATGGGTAAGCGATATTTTATAATTATATTTTTTCTTATTTTTAGTGGACACGCATTAGCAAACCAATGTCATTATAAAACTGAAACAATTACTGAAAATGGAATAATTATATCAACTAAAGAAATAAAAGTTTGTGAAGAGACAACTTATATTAGTGGTGGTTTTTGGAATGACTTAATTCATTCCGAACAAGGAAATGAATTATTTTGGAATACTTTAATATCAATCTATAGCTTAACAGGAGGATAATATGAAAATAATAATAATAATAACAGTTGGTTTAATTCTAGCAGGATGTTCGCAATCCAACTATGCAAGTAAAAAAACAGTCATTTCAAATATGAATGATTTTGTAAAAGTTAATGAAAGTGTATGCGGAAAATATAAATCATCAGTTAAGAAATTATATGGTTGTGGTACTTCATCCTCAAAAGATTTTGAAATTGCCAAATCAAAAGCCCTACTAAATGCTAAAGTAATAGTTAGTGATGGTTTGAGCAACGCCATTATAAAAAATGAAAATCAAAAGGTAAAAGAAGATACTAAAAATGGAGTAACTAGAGAGTATACCTCAAATGAAACAAATCAAATTTTTGAGACAAATCTGAATAATTATAGGATTGTCTACGATAAAACCTTTATTCAATCTGGTAAATACAGAAGTTATATAGTTATAGAGTATGTATTAGATAGTTAAAAAATAATATATATTAGTTAATAAGTATTTATTTCTAAATTATTCTTATGGCTAAAAATAATTACACATTAACTAAAACTAAAATTCTTAGTGGAATTCAATGTCATAAAAAATTATGGCTTGAACTACATAAAGAAAGTGAACATAAAGATAGATCGCTTTTTCACTCAGGAAACAGATTTGGTCAAATTGTAAGAGATAATTATGGTCTAGGTTTAGATCTTTCAAATGAATACGATAGTAAAATTGCTCTAGATGAAACAAACAAAGCAATTAATGATAAAAATATTAAAGTTATTTATGAAGCCGCTTTTTTATTTTCAGACACTTTAATAAGAGTGGATGTTTTACTTAGAAATAAGGATCAATGGGACTTACTTGAGGCTAAAACTGTTAGTGATTTAAAACCAGGAAATATAACTGATATTTCTATTCAGAGTTTTGTTGTTAAAAATTCAAATGTAAAAATTAGTAATACAAAACTTTTATATATAAATAGAGAGTTCATTTATAAAGGCGATGACAATTATAAAAATTTAATTTTAGAAAAAGATATTACGAATGAAGTGTCTATTGAAGAAAAAAATATAAAAGATGTTATTGAAAAATTAAAGATTATTTCCAAGCCTAAGTCCCCATGTCCAAAAATATCGGTTGGTAAACACTGTAATATTCCTTATCCTTGTGACTTTAAATCAATATGTGAAGTTGAAGAAAAGGATTTAACAAAAGTAAATTATGAAATTTTACCCCACCTTAACAAAGAAATTAAAGAATTTTGCAAACTCAATAAAATCAAAAAGCTTAAAGATGTACCTAGTAACTTACTAGAAACAAATAGAAAAGGGTTTGTTAATGGATATCATAAAATCATTCAAAAATGTCATATAGATAACGAACCTTGGATTAATGTAAAAGTTAAAGATGTGTTTAAAGAATTTAAATGGCCTTTTTATTTTTTAGATTTTGAAACGGTAATGCAAACTGTACCTATTATTAAAGATACAAGACCTAACGACCGTTTGCCTTTCCAATGGTCTGTTCATAAATGGACTAACATTGATGAGGAAATCAAAATAGATGACGGTAGTTCTTTCCTAAAATTTGATAATCAAGATATTGAAAATGAGTTTTTAATATCACTGATCAAAGTTTTGGAAGATAAAGGAACAATCTTTGTACACAATGCTTCTTTTGAAATATCTTTATTAAATAGCCTTAAAATTAAAACTAAATTTAAGAAATATAGCAAAGATATTGATAATATAATTTCTAGGGTTGCTGACACCTTGACGATTGTTAGGGAAAATTTTTATTCCCCCTTGATGAAAGGTAAGTATTCTTTAAAAGATATTGTAAAATCAATACCAACATCCGTTAATTATAATGAAGAAGATGAAATAGAAGGTGGCATGGGTGCACAATTAGCTTGGTTTTTATATACAGATCCAAAATCTTCTAAAAAAGATAAAAATTTGCAAGAAGATAAGTTAACAACCTATTGTGCTAAAGACACATATGCATTGTATGATTTGTTAAAATATTTTATTAAAAAATGATGGATCAGATATTACCCTTTGTTTATATGCTAGGGATACTCTTATTAGTACTCCCAGCTTTTCTACAATCTAATTCTAAATTAAAGCAGTTTTTAACTAATCTTAGTATTTGGATTGTCATTATTCTCATAATTTTAAC
>Ga0209119_1003185_pt1 | contig 14310 bp, 14 predicted proteins | sample COG_03_FD_184747 | JGI IMG/M metagenome (GOLD analysis project Ga0209119, IMG submission 184747) | Pelagic Microbial community sample from North Sea - COGITO 998_met_03 (SPAdes) (version 2) | ecosystem: Environmental > Aquatic > Marine > Neritic zone/Coastal water | place: Helgoland, sampling... | reverse complement strand
TTCGGTGAAGCCACCCGCCAAGGCAATCGCCTTGCGCAAGGTCAAACCCGGCTGGTAGGGATACCCCCCCGGCTCATCCACTTCCCCATTAATATAAAATGGCCGATATTCAATAACCGCAACATTCACCTTGGGATCAACGAGGTAATCGCCTTTCAGGCCACTCACAATCTGAGACTCCAACTGATTCACCGTATTACCCGACACCCGCAGTTCCCCCAAAAACGGATAAGACAGCGTACCCGCATCACTCAGGCGAACTTCCATAGACAAGCCCTCTTCATCAAACACCTGAATTTGAATCCGGTCACCAGAGCCTAGGCGATAATCAGACAGCGTCTCAGCCGCAGGGCTTACGGCAGACACCAAAAGACAGACGAGCAAGAGTGTTATACGCAATGCATTCATGTGCTTTATTGACCTGTTAGATAGGAAGGTGATTTATCACAGTGATAGCGATAAATAATATTTTTCGTAAGATAAAATGACTTAGACACTGAGTTTATTCAGCGCTTAACTTGCTGCATAAAACATGGCTAATGATCACGACGGAATTCATGCGCCCCAGCAAGCGTTGAAAGATGCGCGAGAAACTCTGTAAGAACAGCGTCTTTTGCCAATTTCTCGACCGCGTAATCACGCGCAACATCATTCACAATTCTCGTATCGGTGGACAGCAACACATCTAAGCCTGCAACAAATGCCGACAGATCCTCAGGTTCAACTAGACAAGCGATACCGGGATATCGCTCAACTAGCAATGCCAATTCAGTGTCCTGCTCAGCTGTTATCAACGCGTGACCACCAAGAGCCAGAATACTGGCTAATTTTGATGGCAATACCACATCAGCCGCACCTTTACGCTGCACAACCAAGTGAACATCTGCCATAGCCAGCAAGTCGGGCAGATCCTCGTAGGGAACAAGATTACTGAAATGAACGTTGGTCAACTTTAGTTTTTCGGATAACCCAACGAGCTCTTCCCGCTGCACACCATTGCCGACAATCATGAATTGAACCTGACTGTTGCTCATATACAAGGCTGCGGCTTCCAACACCATCGACAGACCTTGCTTCTCGCCGATATTCCCAGAATAGAGAACAATTTTATGGTCTGGTGTAAATCCAAACAACGCCCGATACCTAGCACCACTAATACTTGGCGCGACAAAGTCCGTATCCACCCAATTCGGTGTATGCATTATCTTGGACTCGTCAACACCCTTCTCCTGCGCGCGCCGCATCATACTGAATGAGATCGTCGATACCCGATCAAACCGCCGCAACAACCACCGTTCAACGGAAGTAGCCAATCTCATCATTCGACCACCAGTATTTTTCATCATGTTCAAACCAAACATGGCGTCCAGTTCATAGTCTTGAATATGCAACACCGTCTTCGCACCACACAAAGCCGCAACCAGCAAACCAGTAGGCGCACAGAGTATCGATGGGGCAATCACAATGATTACATTCGGACGCCAGAATATCTGAAAAAGCATTGGCAAAATTGAGGTTACTGAGAAACTAAGAAGGTGAAGCAGGCGAGTAAATGCAGTGGGTGAACGCGGCACATAGAGCGGGCAACGAATAACATCTACTCCATTGATAGCCTCTCGAACAAAGCGATTCCTATAATCAAAACTCATAGCCCAGTCCGGGTAATAAGGCGGCGCTGTAACGATCTTGACTTGCGCCCCCCGACCCACCAACCATGGTCCCATGTCGCCGGTATATTTGCCGATGCCCGTCAACTCTGGTGAGTAGTTAATACCATACACAAGCACCTTCAATTCAGCACATCGCACGTGAAATTATTTGGCATAAAAAACAGTTAATAACTCCACCCCTAGGAACAATTACCATTCTTCCTCGCAAATCTTGCCACACGCAAACTCCAGAAAAGCCAACATCGCCAATCCTGATATTGTTCGATAAGGCCCACCGTTCATTGCGACTCCAGACCTGGAGCCAGTCACCACACAACAAAAGATTACGAGGAAAAACTCCACTTATTGGAAAGCGATACTACTAGACATTTAAAGTAACCATGCTGGGGCGTAGCAATGTGCAAATGAAGACATTCTTTTACGCGCGCCTGTATTCAAGACACTATCAACATGGAGGCTACCTAGCGCCGAAATTAATTTTGACCTAATGCATTCATGCTTGCGGGCGTTGCCGATGATTTACAACGATCTTCGCAATAACTCGTTATTGCGCTACACACGTTGATTTGCGAAGCAGACGTTAGAGGAAGCTAGAATGCAGTTTTACGGTGATTACTCGAATTGACGACACCTAGTACGAGCACCCAAGCTGCAGTTAAGCAAGCTTCAACCCAGTCAAAGACTCAAGTCGAGCAATTCTCTCTTTATTACTGTTAGAACCTTCAAGTAGCACTTCAGCCTCGTAGACCCTCACATCAACAAGTGCTCGATACCAAAAGCCCTGAAAAAAATGGAAGGCAAAACCTCTCGTTCCATCCAAGAAGCCAAATCTGATGAAATAGCGGTAGCAAAAATAGAGCGTTGGTCGCAGAAATATCGGCAAATTATTGTAAATTCTTTCCTTCACAAAGCGAATCACCTTAGCTTGAGAATCATTAGTCGATTCATTAATTGGGTTCGCCACCTTAAACAGCCCATATTTTTTATCGAGAATATCGATCATTTCTCGATCAGCGTATGCATTGTGTTTTGCAGTGTACCAACGGTTCGTATTCTTATTGTCATCTACAATATGACCTTTAAGCTGCAATATTGTCGCGGGACCAATGGGCACGATATGTTCATCCATCCACCGTTGCTCAATATTGCATTGCCCTACTCGCCAAACTCGCAAGAGATTCAATGGGTAAACTGACCCATGCTTAATCCATTTACCTAGAAAATAATATTTACGACGGATGTAGAATCCCCCAACACTGTCCTTCGCGTTTGCCAGCGTCAACGGTAATTCCGCTATTAGATCCGCCTCAACGTATTCATCGGCATCCATGCGCATCACCCACGCTGTCTCTATCGGGCAATGATCAAGCGCCCACTGAAACTGATCAGCGTAGTTCTTCCACGCTCGCTGATAAACTTCCGCGCCTAATGAGTCGCAAATATCCACGGTACGATCTGAGGAAAAGCTATCAATTACAAGTATTCTTCTTGATATAGGAAGTAATGACTCTATACAACGGCGGATGTGGAGTTGTTCGTTGAACGTTAGAATGACAATCGTCAAATCGCTCTCAAACTCACTCAAACCTATTTCGCTCCTTCACCTTAGTTGCTGGATTGCCTGCGTAAACCGACCAACATTCGGCGTCCTTGGACACTACTGCTCTAGCGCCTATCACAGCCCCCTCACCGATAGTCACTCCTGGACCAACAAAAGCTTCAGCACAAATCCATGCATTGGCACCAATGATGATAGGTGCAAGTACAAGAGGATGAATGGGGTCATTATAATCATGGGTACTTGCGCAGAGATGCGCTCCCTGACTGACAATGGCATTACGCCCGATGGTAATTAGGCCTTGATTGTAAATCTTAACTTCCGGTCCTATTGAGGCGCCTTCTTCCATCACCAAATTCGGCGGATACCATATTTTTACTGATGGGTAGACACTCGCACCGGTCTTTAGTTTAGCACCTAATAGGTTCAAAATTTTTCGCCGATATGCAAAGCAAGATACGGGAGAATATCTAATAAGCAAACTATTGGTAATACTCCAAACAACTCGAGCCAACCTGTTGCCTAGCGAAAAGCTTGCGTCCTGAACAGACTGCTTTCTAATAACCTTCATCAGTTATACCTGTCATATCCTGACGCCACGATTAAGAAGTAACCGAAGAAGAACCGCGTCCGCTTAAGGATTAAGGTGCTTGTTTGTACCTGAGTAAACATGAGTAACTGCACTAGAACTCACTTGGACTCCCTTACTATTTCCAAAAGCCGCTCAGCCGCTCGCTGCACATGAAAGCGATTTTGGAAGCAAACAGTGGTATTCGCTTGCATCGACGAAAAATCTGCACTGCTCATACTTAGCCAGCGATTAATCAACGCTTCTGTACCCGCCTGCGTGTCATCATCAACTAGTCCAGCGCCATCGGCTTCTATCTCTCGCCAAATATTAACCTTGTTACTGATCAACACAGGCTTTCCACAGGCTAACGCCTCAGCAACCACTATACCGAAGTTTTCCTGATGAGAAGGCAACACAAAAACTTCTGCCGCATAAAACGCACCCCATTTTACATCACCTTCCAACATACCAGGCCATGTGATTCGATCTGCGACGCCCAAATACTCTGCTCGGGCTCTCAACCTGGGTAACCATCCGGCTTGGTCCGGTCCAGCCATGATTAGGTGCAAGCTATCATCCCGCGACGCTACCTTTGCAAATGCCTCGATCAACAGATCGCAGCCTTTCTTCTCATGGATTCGACTCAGGTAAAGCACAATCCGCTTACCGTGCAATACCGGATGTTGCGCTAGGAATTTCTCAACAAGGACTTGGTTATTTCCAGGCGGATTCGAGACACCATATGAAGTTACCGCTTCGTTAGCTTTATATAGCCAGAATGATTTTCGCGCGAGGATCTTTTCATCTTCACAAGTAAAAATGACCCGTCGCGCATCTCGCAAAACGCGATACTCTGCCCACGGCCAGTACAGCCACTTCTTTAAGTGCTTTAAAGGATATGTGTGCTTAAACCATGGATCAAGCATCCCGTGTGTATACACATAATATGGCGTGCCCGTGCCCGCAAGTGCGCGCCAGACAGCGAAACCGACGTATTGCCAAAGCCCATGTACGATCACCACATCAAAACGGGGCGCATTCACTTCAAGCCAAGCAACCAGACCAGGAACAAATCCGTATTTATTGACAATAGGACCTAGCGCATGGACGGTTGGTAAATTTGGATTGTTTAGCCAACCAGCATCCGGCCGATCACAAGACACAACTTCAACTTTACACCCCATTTTGGATAGCGGTTTTTGAATTTGCTTTATACCCTCGACAGGGCCGCCGCCTTGAGGTTTGACCGAAGATATTACGCGTAGCATTTTCATATCAAGCCCCCAACAGTTTTAGACAGAACTTAAACCGGTACGATTAGAACAAGTACGCAAGAATTGAAGGCAACCGCAGCATTTAATGACAACCTGAACCGCTTGATGAGCGGCGATTTATCTAATTGCGCTGATCGCGCCAGCACTGGGCAACGAGGAATCATGGTGCTCTGGTCTGATTGTGGCGAGCTGACGATGAGATATCCATTGGATGCGGCACTAAAAAGTAGGCCTAACGGTTCTGGATCCTTGAATTCAAGCTGCAAAAGCACTGAATCAAGTAACTACTCGAGCACAAGCAAGCCTTCCGATTTAAGTCTGCTAACCAGCCGCAGAATAAATTGACCAGAAAGGTCTATCGACTCGAGACAGCAAGGTAATTTTTAATGTTCCTCTTCATGAAGGTGGATACCTTCACGAATCTTTTAAGTCAGAGTATCGTTTGGCAACAATTGCCCATTCGTCTGCCACATTCGCGTTACGAAATAGTTTCATAGCAATATCAGCAACATAGTTAGCAATTACATTAATCTTTCTCTTATTCGGATCGACGATCATAAAAGTACGAGACTCAGAAACATCAAACCCATAACGATGCAAAAGTTGATGTAAATTCATTAATGAGTAAAAACATACATGATCTGGATGATTTCTTTCTTGTCTAAACAAGAAAACTCCAAGAAACTTTTTAAAAGAAAATGCATTGGGGACTGTTATTATTAGCTCCCCCCCACGCTTAAGTACTTTTTCAGCAGCTTCTAAGAAAAGACCAGGATTGTTTAAGTGCTCCATAACATCAGCGGCCAGTATGATATCAAAACTGCCTTCAGGAAATAATGCATCAAGCTTTTCAATATTCCCATGAACAATGTTATCAAAACCAAAATGACTTTGTAGAAATTCAATCCCATCACCATCTATATCAATGCCTGTTACATCGAGGCAAGTATCTGTCAGTTTCTTATGTAGCAAAGCCTCCTTTCCAACTTTACTATGAGTTAGCATGTTATCTGTGCATCCTGCATGCAATACCTTTTTACCCGATGATTTTTCTAATATCCAATTATCACGATCGATTAACGTCACTCTTGGCAATTGAAACGGCGCGACCGGATTCATTGTATTCCCCTGCTAATTAACAATTTTGTCTCCCCTTTTTTAGAAACTATACCATACGCAGTTAAAGCATCTCTCGCTTTGTACAACCAGAAGGACTCACGGCCAGGATCATTTCTTCTTCGCAGGTAAAAATAACTCTTCGAGCATCGCGTAGTATACGAAACTCAGCCCACGGCCAGTAAAGGCAATTTTTTTGGTGCTTTAGTGGATATGAGTGCTTGAACCACGGATCAAGCATACCGTGCGTATACACATAATATGGTGTGTTAGTCCTCGCAAGCGTAAGCCAGACAGCGAAACCGACGTATTGCCAAAGTCCATGAACAGTCACCACATCGAAACGAGGCGCATTAATTGCAAGCCAAGAAACCAGGCCAGAAACATAACCGTAGCTGCTATATGCCGGGCCTAGCGCATGAACGATAGGTAAACCTTCGTTATTTAGCCATTCAGCACCAGGGTCATCGCTACACAGAACTTCAACCACACACTCCATATCTGACAAGGGTGTTTGAATTTGCTTAATACCCTCAAAAGCGTCCCTCCTAATGGGTTCATAGAAGATATAACACGGAGAATTTTCATTAAAACCCTATTCTTGAGCGCAATCCCTCTCAGAGCACACCCGTTTGCCTCAATCAAAAGACTGACATGGAACTAACGTCGCTGCCGGCTATGATTAAATGTTACGGATCCAAGAAAAGAAAAATGTACTGTCTTTTTATGCCCAAACAAAAGCATTCTAAAGTTGACATTAGACTTTCGTGATTTCACGACATCCAGAAAATGTAGTGCGGCCCACTATAAGCCAGGAGGCAAAAATCAAAAAGTGATTAGCCTCTAACCATGACTCCCTTTTTCGCTCGGCTTTTTGGCAAAAAACAATCCTGATTCTCTGGCCACCCCAAGAACAAAACTATAACTCTTGATATTCCGACTGCCAAATTTATTCACTATCAGAGTCGGTGCGATTCTACACCTTGCTGTTTGACAACGACGGAATCATCACATGGTGTTGACACGATTATTACCGGCAACTTGTGCCGTATTAATGCTGGAACTCACTGAAACTATTTGTCACACACGTATAACACCTGCATCAGTGCGAGCAAAGCCGATCACCGCTCAATACCATTTCGACACCCGCCTTAAAGGGAGTTAGCGCAAAACAAGTGCATGTAACCCTAATTAGCATTTTGTACTTAGCAGCGAAGTTAATGGCCAATAAAAACGAAGACGGCAGCCATATTGAACTGATAATCAAGCGAATCACGCTGCCCCTCAGCCATAATTCCTTTGCGAGCATACCTGGAAGTGCAGTGATAATATATTTGGAAAGGAACCTATACCCACTCGTTGTATGCATGACTCAAAGCCAGTAGAGGTACCGCGTGCAGGAATTAGAAATATAAACTACTACGATTCAATTTGCTCATCAATCGTTAACTACAGCCCTCTCCAAACGTGCAGCCAGCCCAGACGCTGAAAGATTCGCTACAAACGCAGCCCAGCCCTAATCAAAGTCTTGAGGCCTCAGTCATATTTAGCATATGATTTCTCATCAAGAGGGTATTCGCCTTTTGCCATATCGTAACCCATCTATAACTCTTATTATCAAATACCATGGATCTATAGCGCGATGCACTAGTCTGGAGAGAACCAAACCCATTCTAAAAGCCCCTTTACTCGCGCAAATTTTGGTAGAAATTCTAGCGCGCTCCAGTTGCGCAGCAGCCAAATAATTCCCTGACCCGCTTATCGATGTTTCATAAACCCTAAAGCATGATAAGAATTTGTTAACCCTAACAATTGAGCATCCCGCAATGGCCATATCTACCATTAACTCACCGTCCCATGATACACGGTTATCCTCATTAAAGCCGCCTGCTTTTATATAGGCATCTTTTCGAAAGAAAGTTGACTGCTGCATCACTACACAGTTGCCCCGCGCATACTCTCGCAACGAGAACTTATGGGACAAGCACCTGTGCAACTTACTTCCATCTTCTGATATAACCCAACCATGAGCAAAAAACACATCGCAGCGGTTACTGTGAAACACCTTCATCGCTGTAACCAAAGCTCCTGGCAAATACTTATCATCTGCATTCATGTACGCGAAAATATCACCCGTTGCCTTGGCAAACCCCCTATTTAATCCATCGGCGGGACCACTATCACTTTCAAAAATAGTTACGAGGTCATAACCGTAGGATTCAATTAACTTGCGACTACCATCCACACTGCCAGGGTCAACTACAATATACTCCAGCGCGACCCCGATAGCGGCCAAACTTGGACGTTGCAATAATACCGAGTCTATACACTCTTTTAGAAATCGACCTTGATTATATGAAATCGTGACTATCGAGATCTTCAAAACGCTACTTTTTCGCTGACCTTGGAGTCACCATACATATAAAAAATCCAGAGTAATAATGTTAGAATCCCGCGTCCATCCGCACCAAAAAGCGAGAATAAGATGCCCCACATAAGCGACACTCCAATTTAAAGGGACAAAAATGACCCTATAGTTACAATTGACATCTTCATGACGACTTGGGTTCTGCCGATACATTTCCTACAGAGCAAGGATAACTTTGCATTAACAGCAGAATCATTAGGTTTAGCTCCCATGCCCACTGCATACGCATTGTAGATCCGAACGGTGAAAATAATAGGTCCCAGGCTGACTTAACACATATAAAAACCCCCAACATACTGAGATAGTTTCGATACCTCATTGATCTAACTGTAACCTCGACTATCATTCTGAAAATAAAAAGCCAAAATAGGGCACCAAGAAAACCAGCCCACACCCAGGATTGCATCAAATGCGAGTGAGCTGGAATACTTTCTTTCTCCTCAACCACTCGCCTAACTTGTATTTCATCTCGTTCAACGCCAATTAGATTGCCTATTTCATACAGATAAAGCCTGTATTTCGAATCCTCAGCCCACGAGCCATGACCTATAAAGGGAGAGTCCGCAACAGCAGGGATAGATGCTAGCAACTCACTTCTACCAGCCAATATAACCCCAAATGCTCCCATAGAAGAGGACTCAACTAAATCGTACTTATACTGCGCATTTTCAGGTAAAACCTTTGCTTCACCAGCCCAACGGTAGGACACTAGTATGATAAATATCATCATTCCGACCAAAGCAATCAAGCCAGTCTTTTTGGCAGGGTTTGAGTGAACTAAGTAAATCACCTGGAACAGTTGGCTCTTACTCAAACCAACCATTAATACAGCCAAAACCATTACCCCACCCAAAGATCTCGCATTAAGATATATGCTAAAAACCCCAAGCAATAACAAGCAACCCAACCCTACCTGCTCTTTAAGAACTCCCTTAGCGATCAGCCGCGTTATTGCCAATAAAGCTAAGATCATCGTAGGGAAACCAAACCCAAATTTCCAAGGCTCGACATCAAATCCGTATCCAGGGTCAATAAAGCATCTCAAGATACCGCCCAACGCATACCCAATTATTAGCGCAAGCAATCGTCTATCATCACCGCGAATTAGCAAATAAACAGCGTAAAAATTACCAAGGAAGAAAAGAATAGCGAGCCAGCCTCTTGCTAGCTTCGTAAGCTCGGTTTCTCTAATAATGTCCGTAACCATTTGAGACACAAACCAGAGAAGCCCAAAGATGATAATTTTGTTTACAATCGGGTTACTCCAAGCCCTTCCATATCTAATCAGCAGAAATGGTAAAGCCACTAGAAGCAATAATTCAGCTATAAACACATCAGCGATAATGCGAACATTCACAAACCAAATGAGGCCAAGAAAAAAGATAAAGCCCAATCTTACTCTCTCTACAGAAAGCATCAAAATTCCGCGTCATTTTCTAGCAAATTTTCAGCCTCAGACATGAGTGTTTATAGGTCGCCTAAACTCAATGAAGATTTGACTCTAAATCTTGGCGCTAACCGCTTTAAAGCAGACAACGGCAGCTTCCACCACTTCCAATCCAGAAATTGATGGACTTGGTTTTGCTCGAAACGCTTCTTATTATCATTTGCGGGAACTCCTCCGACGATCGAATAACGAGCTACATCTTTCTTCAGCTTACTTCCGATGTTCATTAACGTTGGACCGCTCGTGTATTTCGCTGCGCTAGTCGAATCAATTCCCGCCGCACCGGATTAAACCACATTCCAATGCCAAGCATTAATAGCGGGAACGTGAGAACTAATGCAACGCACGATGCTGACGTTGATTCTGCTTGCAGAGGCACCAACCATGAGAAGATAAAAACCGCACAGCACGCTGCAATTAGGCTTATATGTTCATAGTTGGCATTCGAATGCTGTTTTGTCTTTTCCTCAGTTGCCCAAAATTTTTGGGAGGTCGCTAAAACAAAAGCACTACCAAGCACAAGCGCGACGACATACGCAACAACCACCCCCTGTGCTCCGTATTTACTGCCCAGAAGCCATCCGAGGGCTATATTCGTAACGCCCATTATCACGTGCGCAATAGTATTCCGACCCACTTGCCCTGTGCCGAGATTCATGAAATAGGCAGGCGAAACAAAGATATTGAATAGCCAAGCTGTTCCAACCAACCATACTAGTGAGATGAACTGCGCCCGAGTTTCACCGATCAGAAGCCAGGAAAAGACGCCACTCCAAGCAAAAAGTAAAGCAAAAACAGGCAAAGCAAAATATGACAGCAATCGTAGGTTCGCTCGATAAAACCCTTTCAACTCCGATGGACTCGTTTCAGTGAGCGCAACGACATGGGGAACGACAGCCTGATTGGCCATTATGATCAATGCGCGCACTTTCTGTACAAGTTGATTAGCCATTTCAAAGTAACCAGCTGCTGCAGGCCCGCCGAATCTAGCTAAAAGCATTTTAGTTGTTGCGTCGAATAGCAGCATGGCTATCGCAGTTGCTTGTAAATTAGCGCCGTAACCGATCATTTCGCGGAAAGCAGATCGACTCCAGCGCTTAGGCAGCCACGCTAGATCCGTTAGTAACTTACATAAAAGAATGCGACCCAAGAAGAGAACGAACGCTGCTTGGGCGACCTGAGCGATCGCAAGCCCTACTAGCCCATGCTGCGGAACAAGTATGATCGAAAATGCGAGCATAAGGGCTTGCCCAGATATTACCATTACTAAGCGCAAGTCCATCCGTTGGCAACCTTCTAAGCCTCCTTGCAACACGGATAAAAGCATCGTCAACCACAGCGAGGCAAGTGCGTACGGCAATATTTCTATCGCGTCCAACAAGGCGTCTCCCTGCAAGACGTAAGGTAATAATATGTTCATCAGAGCGAACAGAGCAGGTAGAAAAACGCCGACTATGACGAACAATGTTATCAAAGTTGTGTCTATAATCTGCATCGCCTTCATGGTGTCGTTTGTAGCCAGGCTACGCGCTACAAAGCGGGTGACACTCCCGCTTAGCCCCAGATCCACCAAACGCGACATAGATACAGTCGCTAGCACTACTGCCCATACCCCAAACTTTTCTACTCCCAGCGTGGTGTTGATATAGCGATACAGTGCGAACAACAAAGCTGCGCTAAGGATAGCTTGCAGCAAGTTAGCAAACATATTGCGCGCTAGAGTGCCATTCATAGTTTTTGTAATATGATCATGAAGTGATCACGCGCGCCCATCCAACTCGGCGGGTGATCAGCCAATTGTGGGTGATTCACGACATTGAAGCCACCTAGTCCCATCCGACGAGCGATGCGAAATAGCCGAGGCGCGAATCGATAAACCAGATTGAGCGCGACCTGTCGTGCGCCTTGAGTTAATCCAACATTACTATGGGCGAAGCGCGCTTCGAAAACGCTCTTGCAGCCAAGAATTTTACAGACGTTAGAACTCCAGGTCGGGCTGACAAAGGAAATGTGTTCGGCAATGGTACAATACCAGTATTGACTTCCCAGGAGCCTAAATGTCGCCGAATCAACGTTGCCTGTTGACAGGATAACCATGCCACCCTGCGGCAATGCCGCCAAACATCTTTCTAGAAAAGTAGCAGGCTGTTCCATGTGCTCAATCACGTCGAAGGCAGTTATCAAATCGAACTGGCCTTCAATGACTGAAAAATCGGAGCCGATAATGTTCACTCCTTTGAAAGACGCTCGTTCGCGCGCGACTGGATGTATCTCGATGCCGCTGCATTTGTAATGTTCGACGAGCGGGGCTATAAAAGAGCCATCAAAGCAACCGATGTCCAGCACACTACTATCGGCCGGCAATTGCGACGTAATCCAGTCCTGCGCGAGCATCCAGTCGTTTCGCGTGGTTGCAGGGGAACCCCAGTTCCATTCGTTGCCCTCGGCATATAGAACGTCTAAACGCGCCTTGGACAGCCGGGGAAAACGAAACGCAAGAGCACACGACGGGCAGCGCCATAAACCACCTCCGTCAAGAGGCTCTTTCAGTCTACGCCCGGCAAACAGGTCGGTAGCAGGAATGGCACCGACCAGAATTGAGGATTGCGCACAATCCGGGCAAATAGCTTGCTCTGTCATCTAACAAAAACCCCATCGATGAAAATACCGACTATCCTGACGGCAAACCGAGGCAAGGTTGCCTGCATATTTTTGAATCCCATAACGTGCAGCTGGAACTGAACTCATCAGCGTCCTATCGAAACGTAGTCAATCTTGTGTCGACTAAACAAATGTCGATCAAACAGATTTCGCCCATCAAATATAACGGCATCGCTCAGTTCAGATTGTAGTAGCTGAAAGTCTGGGGCCTTAAAACTTTGCCACTCAGTACAAATCACAAGTGCATGTGCATTTTTTAACGCGGCTTCTTTCGTACCGGTCAGCATCAGCTTTACATGATTGCCATAGATTCTTTGGCACTCTTCCATTGCCTCGGGATCATATGCCTGCACCATGGCGCCAGCCGCCCACAGACTCTCCATCAGCACCCTGCTGGGGGCTTCGCGCATGTCATTGGTTTTGGGCTTGAACGCGAGTCCCCATAACGCAAAGGTCTTACCGCGGAGATCGGCGCCGAAATGTGCGGTGATGTAGTCAAACAGGCGACCTTTTTGTTTGTGGTTGACCGCTTCGACCGATTTGAGAATCTCCGGCACATAGTCAACAGATTCTGCAATTTTGATGAGTGCACTGATATCTTTTGGAAAACAAGATCCGCCGTAGCCACAGCCAGGATAGATAAAGTGATAGCCAATTCTTTCATCTGCACCAATACCATGGCGCACCTGTTCGATATCTGCTCCTACTCTTTCGGCGATATTAGCGATCTCGTTCATAAAGCTGATTTTGGTCGCGAGCATACAATTGGCGGCGTATTTGGTGAGCTCTGAACTTCGCCCATCCATGAAAATCATTCGGTCGTGATTCCGATTGAAGGGCGCATACAGTTCGCGCATGACATCGCGCGCTCGCGCTGATTCAGTGCCAATCACAATCCTATCTGGGCGCATGCAGTCACTGACTGCCGCGCCCTCTTTTAGAAACTCAGGGTTAGACACAACATCACAACTCAGCTGGACACCACGGGCAGCTAAAATGGTTTTGATTCTGGCATCTACGCCATCGGCGGTACCGACCGGCACCGTTGATTTGTTCACAACAACCTTGGAATCAGTCGTATGAGTGGCTATGGATTCTGCCACTTGATAAACGTACTGAAGATCCGCTGAACCATCTTCGTCCGCAGGCGTACCTACGGCGATGATCAACACATCGGCAAAGGCCACGCCCTCTTCCGTGCTGGTCGTGAAGACCAGCCTTCCTGCCTGGGTGTTTGCTTCCACCAGTTGGCTGAGGCCAGGTTCAAAAATAGAGACAATACCCTGCTTCAGGTTTTCGACTTTTTGAGCATCGGTATCGACGCAGCAGATGTTGTGACCAACATCGGCAAAAACGGCAGCTTGTACCAAGCCAACATAGCCGGTGCCAAAAATAGTGATATTCATGATTTGTTGAGTCGGTTGATAGCAGCATCCTGAGTATCAAATAGCGAATAGTTCGAAAAATGGTTTTGTTTCGGCAAGGCTACCGCAGGACCGCGACAAGACGCAGTGGCTTAAGGGTTACCGATTAGTTGGAACTCGCGCTCAGCAGATTCGTGAGCATGGGGATCCAGGGTGCAGAT
>Ga0209119_1003184_pt1 | contig 14312 bp, 5 predicted proteins | sample COG_03_FD_184747 | JGI IMG/M metagenome (GOLD analysis project Ga0209119, IMG submission 184747) | Pelagic Microbial community sample from North Sea - COGITO 998_met_03 (SPAdes) (version 2) | ecosystem: Environmental > Aquatic > Marine > Neritic zone/Coastal water | place: Helgoland, sampling... | reverse complement strand
TGGGTTAATATCCCTCAAAACCTGATTAGCGGAATAGGGCAGCATGCGCCAGACTTTTTATTGGCGCGTCATGGCAAAGAGGGGATCGCACTTCTTGATTTTAATGCCAGCGGTGAAGCGCTGCGTGTTGGTCAAACTGGTCATGAAAAAAAATCGAATCGTGATATCTACTTAACCACTGATCGGGAGCTTTATCGGGCAGGAGATACGTTGCAATACCTGCTTATTGGAAGGCATAACTCTCTTGACGCGCTTGCGGGTCTTGATCTAAAAATTGAATTGATTAATCCATCGGGAAGTACCGTCAGCGAGACAGTTCAGAGAACCGACCGGTTCGGTTTTGTGTCTGCTGAGTTCACATTTAAGAGTAATGCGCGACTGGGTAGCTACAACTTAAGAGTTTCAGGCATAGATGATCAAGTCCTTGCCAATACAGTGGTAAGTGTTGACGATTTTGTGCCACTGACTATCGAATCTAAACTCGATGCGCCTGAGTTGTGGTCAACAGATAAGAAGGCAGCATTTACATTAAAAGCCGAGTATTTTTCTGGCGGCCCTGCTGCTGAACTTAATTCTGAAGTGGTTGCTGCGCTGAGTTATAGCAATGTCCATGAGAGTCCCGAGTTTGCTGGTTATTTATTTGGCTCCAAAAGCTCTGTGGCTTCTGTCCATCTCAAATCGTTTAAGTCAAAACTTAATAAGCAGGGGCATTATAAAAACACGCTTAAGGTTAACAGTTCGGCTATTCGTCATTCTGGTTTGTATTCTGTTAGCCTCAAGGGCGATGCCTATGACGTAGGTGGGCGTCCGAATGGTACGCTCTTAAAAACACCGCTGAGCTATACATCGGCATATATTGGTGTGCGTTCTTTATTTGATAGAGTTGTAGAGGAGGGTTTTTCGCCTATTTTTAATTGGGTAGCGATTAACCGTGAGGGGGGAGTAGAAAGTCTTAAGCATGTTCAATATGAGTTGCGGTCAATAGATTATTCCTTTGATTGGTATTACGACGATGGTTGGCGCTATCGTTCAAAGCGTATTTCTGATCAGTTAGTGACAAGCGGTGTTACAAAAAGCGCCGATATTTCATTACCGGCAACATTGGATTGGGGTGCATACGAGTTAGTTGTGGTCAGCGATACTGGCTTCAAAACGATTGTCCCATTCCGTGTAGGTTGGTATGGCGATGGCCCTGTTACAGAACCAAGCCTTTTGGCATTATCTGTTGAGTCTCTTGCAGATGATCAGCTAAAAGTGAAGTTCAATGCGCCGTTTGCGGGTAATCTACGAATTATGCAGGCTGGATCAGATATTGAATCTTTTCTTAATGTGTCTGTAAGAAAGGGCGATAATGGGATTACTATTACTCAGAAACAAGCCTTTGAGCCTGGATTTCATGTGCTGGCAACACTCACTCGGCCTGTTCAACGTGGAACTGAGCATTTACCACAAATCGCTGTTGGTTCTCAGTGGGTTTCTCATTTAGACGTCGATCGAGAAATTAAAACCACCATAATAACTCCTTCAAAGCAGCGTTCGGATGAATATACAACAGTCAGCGTGGAGGTTGGCTCCTCACTGGGCAGGGGCAGGATTTTCTTAGTCGATGAAGGAATTCATGCGATTACCAACTTTAACAATGCTGATCCGCGAGATTTCTTTTTTGGCCCTAGAGCATTGCCAATTGGGTTTCTTTCAAACTTTGGTCAACTCATACAGCAAGATGATTCGTTAGATTCTTTTGGCATGGGTGGTGACGAGCAGGCGAGTGCTGCTAGCATCCGAAAATCGGATTTCTTCAAAACGGTTGTAGCCAGTTCGCCGTTGCTTGATATTGTAGACGGCGTTATGGAGTATAAGTTTTCTGCTCCTGATGTTGAGGGCCGATTAAGAGCTGTTGTTTTAGTAGCAGATGAGCGAGGCGTTGGTTTTAATAAGGCCAATATTACGGTGCAAGATCATGTTAGTTTGGATGTTTCTCTGCCACGGTTTGTAGGTGCTGGTGACAAAGTTAACGGCAAGTTTGCCCTTCGTTTTAACGAGCCAATAGATAATCTTACACTTAAGCAGGTTGTGGGTGAATCATCAACTGATGAAAAGTTAACGGGCTTCAAGAAAAATGATTACCAGTCTCGAGATATTGTGCTTGCAGATTTAGCGGTAGGCGAGGTGCCTATTAGTTTAAATGTTCAATATGATAAAGCTGACATCCGTCGTGACTATAATATAGTTGTTAGAGATAGATCCTATCCGACGACGCAACTTCGCGCTATAAAACTTCAACATTCTTTCTTGCGAGGCAATACTTTTAAAGTGAAGCCGCTTGATATGAGTGGTTTCATCAATCCTGACCGTGTCGATATTGCCTGGTCGCTTTCTCCGCTACCGGGAGCATCATTAGCGCAACTTCTCGCTTCACTTAACCGCTATCCTTACGGTTGCATTGAGCAGCTCTCAAGCACTACGCGGGGCGTATTATCGGTTGCTCAGATACAAGGTATCAATAGTGACTTACGAGAGAAAATAAACCAGGGTATTAATGGAATTTTGGCAAAGCAAAAAACGAATGGCGCTTTTGGTTATTGGAGTAGGCACGATCGTATTGAGAGCGAATATGTGCCTTTCGCCGTCGATACATTAATACAGTCGATGCCTTATGCTAATAATCCTGCCGAAGTTCAAGTAGCTATAGACAAAGCGTTTACTTATTTGGATAGACAGTACTTTGACGATGCCTGGACTGCAATGTATACCTATGGTGTCCTTGCTCAGTCAGGTTTCGAGGTGAAGAGCCGCGCTAGATATGTTTTGGACGAGCAATTGCCACGAGCTATTGCTGACGAAACGAATGGTAGTCATCAGATAGATCTTTTAGTAATGGGTTACTGGCTTGCGGCGCTTATTCAAGACGACAAGCGAACCGCGCTGATACATGCTGAGCTCGAGAGTCTTGTGGTAATCCAAAAAACTAGCGCTATACGTAATATATTTTCTGGTTCATCGGGTTGGTTTGATCCGGCTTCTGACGATACTATTAAAGCTAACCCAAAGCCTTGGAAGGCTCATGCAGGTATTATGTTATCGACTTTGCCTGATGAGTATCAGAGTGACCTGATGAGTCAGTTGAAGTTTAATGGCATTCAGACATTGTCCGTACTTCAGTATCGTTCTACCTTAATAAGTGCCAATCTTGCAGCGTTGTTGAGTCATCCAACTAATTCAAATGACGCACTTAAGGTCCGTATTGATGGCGAATCTGTGGGCGCAAATTTTGAAATTTCTTCTGCTATTGCTCAATCGGGTTTTCAATTGAAGCATGATTTCGATGGCGATTTGTATCTAACTGCTGAGCTGGTTGGTGAGCGTGTTAGTCGATCTGCCGAGAGCAATGGTTTTAATGTGAGTAAATCTTGGTTTGATGCTGCCGGTGTTCAAGTAGGCGACAATGCAAGTGAACTGAATGCGACTCAGGGCGATATCTTTACTGTTGTAATCACATTCGAAGCGCTGAAAGAGCACGAGTCTGGTAATTTAATGTTGACTGACTTGTTACCTAGTGGTTTTGAAATTGATACCACTGTAAATGTTGAGCCCTATTATATCGATAATGGCGCTAAGGTATTTTTCAGTAAGTTGGGTTTTAAGCCCAATTGGACTCAATCAATGGATGATCGTTTTGCAGCTAACTTTCATCGTTACTGGGCTAAAGGTGATAAAGGTGCTATTTATTACCAAGTCCGTGCAACTTACCTCGGTGAATTTGTTGTGCCAGATGCTCATGTTGAATTAATGTATCGTCCTCAAATTAATGGTCGCAGTAATATGGTTAATGGTCGAATAACGGTTCAATGATTCGAATCATTAAATGGGGGATTGCTGTAATTTCACTGAGTATTATTTTTCTATACTTATGGATATCTCAGCCACTTCCTAGTTCACGATTAGATAATATGTCTCACTTAGTATTAGGTGAAAACGGTGAGACGCTTGCAACTCGATTAAGTTATGACGGATATTGGCGTGAACCGATCAAACTTGTAGACATCGATTCACTATTAGTTGACGTATTGATCGCGTATGAAGATAAGCGGTTTTGGAGGCATCCAGGAGTTGATTTGCTCGCGGTGTTTCGCGCGCTAAGAGACGGTTTACTAAATAGTCATTTTAAATCTGGAGCCTCTACATTAACAATGCAAACGGTTCGTTTGCTTTATCCGGAGCTCGCTAAAAAAACACTTGTTACTAAATTTAACCAAATGCTCATGGCTCTTCGTTTAGAGTATCACTGGGGTAAGCAGGAAATATTAGAGGCTTATTTTACGTTAGCGCCTTATGGTGGCAATGTTGAGGGTATTCGCGCAGGAAGTCAGCTTTGGTTAAATCGGCTACCACAACACCTTACATTTCGTGAGGCGGCATTTTTTGTTGCCATGCCCCAATCCCCTGAAGCGCGACGTCCTGATCGTTATCCTGCAATAGCAGAAGAGTCGACTTCTCGGGTGTTGGCAGCCGTCGCAGAAACATTGCATATAAATTCTGAGCAGTTAGTTGAATATCAATCGGAATCTATTCCTCTAAGAATCACCCCCCGTTATTCCGGCTACTCTCATCTCATTGATCGACTAAGTAGTCGTAATGGAGGTATTTTAACGACACACCTCAGTGACGAGTGGCAGTCCCTCTCAAGTGCAGTGTTGAATCGGCATATTAATGGCTTACCTGATTCATACAATGGCGCTCTTTTAATTGCCGAGCGTGAAACGGGTGAGATAAAGACATATGTAGCCTCTACGGATTATCAAAATATTGCTCGAAAGGGGAGTATTAATTATCTCAATATTCTTAGAAGTCCGGGTTCTACATTAAAACCTATGATTTACGGTTTTGCTCTTGGACGACAGCTTTTAACGCCGTCATCGATAATGATTGATTCTGAGATACAGGTTAGTGGTTATGCGCCAACCAACTTCGATGAAACTTTTCATGGACAAGTATTGCTGCGCGATGCATTAATCCAATCACTGAACATACCTGCTATCAATACACTCGATCGACTGGGCGCCGCGACAGTCGCTCATCAGTTACATCGGTTTTTAGATTTGCCGATGAGTCAAGTAAGTGATGCAGGTTTATCACTCGCAGTCGGTGGGCAGTATCTCACTGCAGAACAATTAGTGAATTTGTATCTTGGTTTAGTGAATCAGCCATCGCCAAAACTTAATTTTTTTAAAGAGCATAATTCGAAATTTCAAGAACCACTGTTGAGTCAAAAAGTATCTGCCCAATTGATGGGGTTGCTTGTTCAATTCGATCTTTCTGGTAGGCCTTATATAGTTAAAACGGGTACATCTAACGGGAGACATGATGCGTGGTCAGTCCACATCACTAATGAACATATTTTATTAGTTTGGGTGGGCTCTCCAGATAATCAAACCAACACTTTTTTATCAGGCGTTGATGTATCGGCTCCGATTGGGTGGGATGTGATAGATGCGTTAAATCTGAAATCTCCCGATGTTAAAATTTTTCATTCTGAATCTTCAATGAAGTCTCCATTAGTTTCTGAACGTTGTCGAAGATTAATAGAATACCCTGAAAATGGAGAGTGGATTACGAATGATAATGAATACTTATCTATTGCGAGTAAATATAGTGATATCGTATGGTACTTAAATGGCAGTCAGATTGATGCTGTTGATGGTCTTATTAAGCTGGAATATGTTGGTGCGAATATTCTATCGGCGAGACGAGAAGGATGCATAACTACCCATGGTATATATATCCAGCAACTAAGGACTGAAAGTCAGTCGGACGAAATCAAGTTATTTGATTAATGTGAGAAAAGAAGGCATTCCTAGATGCCTATACTTTACCCGAAAACCTGACTGTAGGATTTCCGCTCATTATTCAATATCTACCATTATATGAAGATGTTGATAAAGATATCTGGGAGCGGCTTTATTAACCAGGGCGCGAAAGTGTTTACAGTATTGCATGCTATGACCTTAACCTCATCGTTGTAGTTGTTTTGTGGGCTAATCCCGAAGTTGTGCTGCTAAGAAGTGAGCTGACCAGTGAGGTGTTAAGAGCGATAGGCTTTGATGTGAGAGTATATCAAGCCTAATCCGAATCAATAAAAAATAATTATGAACATAATAAAAAAATATAGGGAATAGGAATGGACCAGACAGATTACAGTTTAACAAAATTATGGCCTGAATTTGAACGCATATGGCAGTGGGATATTACCTCCCCAGAGGGCCTAAGTGCGCTATTCGTTTTAGTATTAATTGGCTTCGTGGTATTTTTCGCAATTTTTTCATTATGGAATTATTGGCGGGCTAACAAGCATCTAAAATTTTATCGTGAGCTATTAACAGATCTGACAGCTGAGCAGTTACTTGAAAAGCGGAGAGATATTTCAAACAAAGCCCTAGAAAATCAGCCATACGGCCGCCTCTGGCGTGAGTTTGATGAATCACTTGTGCATATCCCCCAAAAACAGAGGCTTTGTAATACCTTAGATGCGGCCCACTTTTTTAATACCCATACAATTTCAAGAGGCTTAACAGAAAATAGACTGTTAGCCGCTGTGCCTGGTTTTCTTACTGCTATTGGTGTTATAGGTACCTTTGCCGGTTTGCAGATGGGACTGTCATCACTTTCAGATAATATGGGCGATACTCCCCAAATAGACGAGTTAACGGTTGGCATTTTTGGCATGATTGGCGGTGCGTCTATTGCCTTTATGACATCTGTCTGGGGGGTATTTACCAGCGTCCTGTTTAACTTTTTTGAGAAGCTCCTAGAGCGAAATATTCGTTCCTCCATAACATCGTTTCAAAACGATGTGGACTATTTATACCCAAGAATTACCGCAGAACAAAGCCTTTCCAATATCGAAGACTTTACTCGCCAAAGTACTGAAAAGCTTGCGGAGTTAGATGAGAAAATTGGCCATAAAATGCAAGAGGCGCTACGTGAAGCTTCGGGCGTTATTAGTGAGGGAGTTGCGGAGAGTCTAAATTCCATATTAGCTCCGGCAATAGAGCGTTTAGTCGATGGAGCTAGCTCAGGTTCTGAAAAAGCATTAGAGTCACTTTTAGAGCGCTTCCTTGAGGGCGTCGGATCAGCGGGTGATGTGCAAAAAGTTATGATGGAGCAAGCGGCTAAGGATATTGCCGAAGCATCTGGTGGCATGACGGCTGGCTTGGTCGGTTTTACCGCTAAGTTGGATAATCAGATTAATAGTATGACGGAAAAAAATTCAGAGATTCTTTCTAGCGTCGATATGACTATTAGAAATCAGTTAGAGGCACAGCAGGCAAAAGAGATCGAGAGACAAGAAGAGATGACCGGTAGTATGGGTAAGTTCATCTCAGATGTAAGTTCACAGATGCAGCAGCTTGCCGATCAGAACGCGTCAACAATGAAAGGCGTACAAGCTGATCTAGCTCAGCAAGTTGAAGATCAACAGGGGCGTGAAATTACACGCCAGAAAACCCTTCATGATCAACTTCAAGGGTTTCAGGGTGCTCAGGAGAAAATTGCTGAAAGTATTGATGGTGTGCTGGAAACTCAACAGCAGCAGAATGTAGAATTAATTTCGGGTTTGAGTAACCTAGTTGATCGTTTCGGCAGTCTTTCTATTAGCCATGAAAAAGCCACTCAAGCCATGCAGGTGGCTTCAACGGATATGAAGGGGACATCAAATCAGTTGGGTATTCTATCTAGTAATTTGAAATCAGCATCGGACACATTCTCATCTCAGCTAGTGAATGCAGTTGAGCATGCAGACGGAATTACTCAGCAGAATAAAGCTACAGTTGAGCTATTTGGCCAGTTAACTGAAGAGTTGAATCTGTCTCGCGATAGGCTGAATGAAACGGCTCAAACCATGGGTGATGCTGCTGAAAAGGCCGAGTCGGGATTAGTTGCTGTTGATAGGCACTTTGATAGCTTAGCTAAGTCACTGCGAGAGCATGTAGAAAGCCTTGAGAGTCAAGTTGCCAATTTACTTAGTGACTACTCTGAGCGTGTTCAGTCGCAAACTGTTACTCGTTTGAATACTTGGAATGAGCAGACCAACACTTATATTGGTTCAATGACGGATGCTGTTCGTGCACTTAATGATGTGGTTGATGAGATTGATGGCAAAGTTCGTACCCGCAGAGAAGGTCGTGCCGTATGAGAACTGCCAGCTCAAGATATAAGAATCATCAAGTAGATGAGGAGAACCCTTACTGGATCTCATTCTCTGACATTATGGCAGGTTTACTTGTTATCTTTGTCCTGGCGGCAGTGGCTTTGATACTTGAGTTGACCCAGAAGAGTGAGCAGTGGGATGAAGCCATCAAGGAAATAGCGAAAGCCGAGCAGGTACGTAAAGTTCTCATTCGTGAAATTGAAGAAAACTTAAATGCTATAAATATCCCGGTCAAAGTTAGTGATAATGATACAGTCCTTCGTATTCCTGAGGATGTATTAACTTTTGAGCCGGCGAGTTTTGATGTTCCTTCCGGTAAACATCATCAAGATATTGCACTTGACATTGGTAGGGTACTTTACGCGAGTATTTCAAAGGACGATCGCTGGGAATATTTAGATACTATATTTATTGAGGGGCATACGGATAAAGTGCCCTATAGAAATCGATCGATTAAAGGCAATTGGGGCTTATCAACATTTAGAGCTATTTCTGTGTGGGATTATTGGAATTCAGTTATGCAAAAAGGTGAGCGGCTTGAAGAGCTGGATAATCATACAGGTAAAAATTTATTTTCTGTTAGTGGTTATGCAGAAACTCGAGCGACCCCATGTACAAATGAAGATCCTAAGATTGATGATAAAGAGGTCTGTCCTTCGGGGCGATTAGAGGAAAATGAATCGCTCAGAAAAAATCGGCGTATTGATATCCGCTTTACTGTACGCAGGCCTGCCTTAGAAGACTATCAGGCCATTAAGCAGGCGTTGAACTGATGAAGTCATTACCTTGTATTCAATTTGATCTGCCTGAATGGGAAGAGAAGCACTTCCAAATTCTTCGTCAAGCTGAGAAAAGCATGGGCGCTATTAGCCATAAGGCAGGCAAAGGCTCAGATGAGTTTATGCAGGCTTGCCGCCGCTTATTAGAGGAGGTATTAAACGGCCGAGGCAATGATGTAACAAGTAATATCAATAAAACTATTGATGTGAGAGCGTTCACTTTCCTTCTTTCTTCCTCATCTAATTTTGCCCAAAAAATTACTATTTCTCGCCATTTGTTGGATCATATTTTAGCGATAAGGTCACCGATCAGCAGGCTTACGCTGACTCAGCTGATAAGGTCTTTTTTTGTTCAGTTTGATCGGGTGGCGGATGAGCAGGGCCTCATTGACTGGTGTGAATTTATTAAAGGCAATTTGGCTCACTATAGTGGAGGTTCTAGTTCGAGTGAGTTAAAACGCTACGCTGAGCATAGTGATATTATTTTCTCTCCTGTTGGTCCATCTAGAGTTATTAAGTATTCGCAGAAAGAAAAAATAGACTTTGATGGTATGTTAAAGCGTTTAGGCTTAACCGGATTTGCTGAGGGGCGCTTTCTAACGTTATGTCGATATCAATACTATTTGAACACTCTGGAGCAGATTCCCGTTGGCGAGGACCATCCCGTACTTTCGGAGGTGTGTAAGACTGATGTTGTTAATTCTCCTTATGCAGCGGATAAGCAACTTGGGCATGAAATATTATCGATCTTGATTGATAGATCTGAAGGGCAGGCTATTAGCCAGTCTTGGCAGAATGTAATTCTTACGATAGCTGGTGATCCCCGTGTGCCAAAATCTAGTTCGAATTATCAGCAGTGGTGGGCCCTGCTGGGCGATAAGCGAATAGCTTTGATGCGTGGATGGTTAAGCCGGTTTGATCTAAAACTATTTCTTAAGGTCCTTGAACAAAGCGCCAAGGATGGAAAAGAGTCTGATATGGAGCGCATGTTTGAATCTAGAAAGGTTTTTATGGAGGGGTTGCTTGAGGAGGGTTTAGTTTCTGAATCTCGTTTATTCCTCAGTGCTAACGCAGTAACTTATTTGAAGAAACATTACGAGCCAGATGAGCTTCCTGTTTATGCAAAAGTTAGCTCTCTAAAAACGTCTATGATTTATCTAAATTTAAAGGGTGCGGTTCATATAGTCGAGGGTAGTCATAGTTTTAAACTAAAAATGTTCGATCGATTACCCTCTGAATGTGTGTTAAATAATTATTCTGTCAAGAAAGTTGAAGACTATGAATTGAGATCAGGAATTCTTTCTCAATATACAAAAGAGTTCTTAAATACTGACAATGTTCTAGGCGTAACACATGATGTTCATTTAAATTGGCAAAATAATGCAATTCAATATTTACGTAAAAATGGTTTATATATTGAAATAGGAAAACTGATTAGTAAGAAGCGATATAGAGAGTATAAATATAAGTTTGGGGTAAATTAAAAATGGGCATTCGAGAGGTTGTTAGGAAGTTCACTTCTAGTGACATGAAATCTAATATTTCCTGGAAAGTAGATCCTTATGAAGGTTTGGATTTTATTCTAGATAAAAAATCACTTAGTGACCCTGAGAAGCAGGCAATAGAAAATCCTTTTTTTGGCTTACAACTTATCTACCTCAAAGGCCTAGTCGAGCAAGGTCTAGCAGATCAAAACTCAAACGGATTTACCGTTCATTCTTCAGTAGTGCCTGATCTTGGGGAAGATTTTTGCGCATTATTTCGTCTCCCTGATTCATTTAAGGGCAAGTACATTACCAAAATAGATGGGAATACTGGGCAGGCCTCCTTTTCTGTACGACTGGATTTATTGTTACCTGAAGGAAATCAATTATCACACTTCAATCTATATGGCCCATTCTTAAAATTAGCAGAGAACGAGCTTTATCGTTTGTCCTCGGCTGAGTGGAGGGCGCTGCAATCTCTGGAAGAGCATCAGCATTTAGAACCATCAGACCGTGGGGAATATGAGAATAATTGGCTTATATTCCAGCTTCAGCTTGCGAAGAAAGCAGGTATAGACATAGATCTGGCGCAATTCAATAACCTGGAGCTAGCCCGTCCTGAATCCGTTGGCGTGGCGTTAGAGGAGCTGGCAAATGGTGATTTTATATTAACGCCCACTTACGGAGCAGGCTTAGACTTGGTCGATATTAAGGCTCGATTGGGTCAAGTCCGAGATGGAGATGCGCATTGTATTTTAAGGGTTAAAGATAAGTTTGTTCTGCTTGATGAGGACCGTCTTAATGCTACACAGGAAATACTGACCAATAGAAAAATCCCTAAAGATCAGGTGGCGACATTTCTTAAGTCGCCTACAGCTTACCTGAATGCAGCTCTGATAGATCTAGATACGGGTTTTTCCTTGCGGGTTCATGGGGCTGAGCGGTTTACTCACCGCTATTTTGGTGATGTTGAAAAGTCAGGGGTCGACTGGTTTGCTGCTGGCGAAAAGTTGGTTGAAGTAGTAGACAAGCTTGTTGAAGTTGTCGATACAGATGACAAATTAAATGAAGTTGTCGAGTTGGCTGAAGATGCAAAGAAAAACGGAGCAGAGATTATAGAATATGATGGTAGAAGCTTTGATATCTCTGACGATGATGCGGTTTCTACTACGGTTGAAACTATAAAGCACGGCATCGCTGACGGAAGTATTAAGCCAAGGGTAAAAGATAATGAGGATATTGAAGGGAAAGATGATTCCGTAACGGAGCAGGCTGTTGTTGCGATTGATAGCAATGACGAAGAAGAGCAGTTTGTTAAAGATGCTCGGTTAGAGGGACTGGATCTGTCAGCTCAGATGTTTTCTGAGGACAATCTCAAACGAAGACCATTTGATCATCAGCGCGAAGGGGTGCAGTGGTTGTTATCGCATATGGATATCGTTCATAAATCAAGAGAATCCAGCGGTGCATTATTAGCAGACGATATGGGATTGGGAAAAACCTATATGGCATTGGTTGGCATTGCTGAATGGTACCGACGCTGTAAGTTAGATAACGTCCCTGAAAAGCCTGTTATGATCGTAGCTCCGCTAAGTTTATTGGAAAACTGGCAGGCAGAAGTTGATGAAACATTCCACAAGTCACCATTTACCGATATTGTTGTTCTTCAATCCGGTGGAGAGTTGCCTCGTTTTAGAATTAAAGGTGCGGGGAGAGAAACACAGCAAGAGTTTTCTGAAACAGATGTTATAGAGGATCAGGATCAGATTCGTTATTCACTTAAGGTGGGAGGCGTTTATGGATCTGAACGGCTGGATCTGCCCAACCGATTGGTTTTAACTACCTACCAAACATTACGCGATTACCAGTTCTCTTTGAGTCGAGTCGATTGGGGCATTGTAGCCTTTGATGAGGCACAGAACCTAAAAAACCCTAATGCATTAGCAACCAGGGCAGCTAAAGGCTTGAAGGCTGATTTTAAATTGTTGGCCACGGGTACGCCGGTTGAAAATACGCTTAAGGACTTCTGGTGCTTGATGGATACGGCAGTGCCAGGGTTGTTGGGTGCATGGCAATCGTTCCGTTCCAATTATATTGCTCCTATTACCTCTGCTTCTGAGGAAGAAGCACTTGCAATAAAAATAGAGGTAGGTCGTAAGCTACGAGCAGCAGTTGGTGATTATATGTTGCGAAGAACTAAAGCTGAAAAGCTTAAAGGGTTGCCTCAAAAGCGTATTTTTTCTGGTGACGAGGAATCAACTACGGAACAGTTTATGCCAGCTTTAGCCGGCATGATGTTGGGAGGTCAGTTAGACTATTACGATGAAATAATTGCAAATGTCAAAACTAGTAACGGTGAAGATAAACGAGGCTTGATACTGCCAAGCTTATTACGTTTAAAAATCTCCAGTATCCACCAAGATATAGATGCTAAGCATCCGTTTCCAGCAAACGCTAAAGAGCTATTCAAACAAGCGGAAGCTTCTACAAAAATTAAAGCGGTGCTAGCAGTTTTGAAAGATATTGAAAAACGCAGAGAAAAAGTACTGATATTCGCAACCTCTAAAGCAGTTCAGGCTTACGTTTCTGCGTTAGTTACTACTCTTTTTAAAATCTCTGTAGAGACGATTAATGGTGAGACTAAAGCAGTTGCAACTAAGAAAGATAGTGAGACTCGAAAAGCGATTATTGATCGATTTCAGCAACAAGAAGGATTTGGTGTTATCGTTATGTCACCTGTTGCGGCCGGCGTAGGTTTGACAGTTGTAGGTGCTAATAACGTTATTCATTTGGAGCGTCATTGGAACCCTGCAAAAGAAGCTCAAGCTACTGACCGTGTTTATCGAATAGGTCAGGAACGAGAAGTTAATGTATATATACCTATGGCATTGCATCCAGTACTGAGGTCATTTGATCTTCATCTTAATGGTTTATTGACAAATAAGGTTGACCTAAGTGATGCGGTCGTTGCAGCTTCTGTTGTGGATAAGAGTGATTTAGCAGGCTGTTTCTAATAGGATAATCTGGGGTAAGTATGAAAAGGATTGCTTCACCTCAAAAGCACGAAATTAATCAACTGCGTCAGCCTTTAACAGCTGGCGAGCGTTTTTTTTGATCTGTCTAATACCTACTTCTCCCCAGAATGGGGGATTTATGTTCAGCCTCATATAAACGGTCTTCGTCCAGTTTTTGCGTTGTTGAATCCGTCTGTTGGGATCACTGTGTTTGAGGTGAAAGACTGAAAAATAAATGCCATGCAGTATCGAAAGCCGACCCTGATTAGCACTTTTTATGCAGGTCAATTTTACGCCTGTGTTACCTGCTAGCTCTTTTGCTGCGACGCGCGCTGCGGCCATAGCATCTCTAATCATCTCAGGTTTGATGTCGTTCAATTTACTAAAATGATATTTTTCTTCGCCAGTCGCGACAGTAATGCCTTCAGCCATTAAGCTAGACATGGCACTGTCTAGTTTTTGTATGGCAAATACCTGATCACTTTCAATGGCTATTTTGCCTCGTACTGTCACTTTTGTGTCAGTGTGTTTTCCGTCTTCACCGCGGAAATCATTACTGTCTGGATAAAGCTCAATATCACTAATTTCTTTCTCTGAGAATCCTAATTCTTTCAGTTTATCCGCTATGATTTTATGATCGGTGTCTATTTTCTTATAAAGTCTGGCAATGATTTTACTGTGTCCCAGTTCATCATACTCTTGCTTGCTTAGTAGCTCTTCACGAGTAAAGTAAACATCGACCTGGGCCCAATCGGCTTGAACTTCTTTTTCTGCAAGGCCTTTAACCGACACTGTATCGTTAGCGACTTGGGAGCGGTAAATTTTCAGG
>Ga0209119_1003183_pt1 | contig 14315 bp, 7 predicted proteins | sample COG_03_FD_184747 | JGI IMG/M metagenome (GOLD analysis project Ga0209119, IMG submission 184747) | Pelagic Microbial community sample from North Sea - COGITO 998_met_03 (SPAdes) (version 2) | ecosystem: Environmental > Aquatic > Marine > Neritic zone/Coastal water | place: Helgoland, sampling... | reverse complement strand
CATATTGGGTGTTTAATGTAATACTCACATTTGGATCTATCTTAAAAAACTGGGTACTCAATACTCCACTTTTCTTACCTTGTTTTTGGGCATATGTTTTAATTAATACAGATTCTGAAATAGCAATGGCAGCATCGTATTTAATAAATTCTCCTTGATCTATACTATAATAGATGTCTGCGCCGGGATCTGCAACTCCAAGGGTAATACTGGTGCTGTTTTTAAAACTCACGGTGCCAGAGGCAATAAAAGGAGTTAGCAATATTTGATGTTCTTGTATTTGGGTGCTTGGAATTTGATGCTCTTGTGTGCCCCAAGGGCTTGGTGAGTTTGTCATTTCAAACACCAAGGTTCCTCCAGAGGTAATTTCTTGATGGTACAGATAACTTCTATCCAAAACCTTACCATTTAACTTTGCAGACTTTATGTAGAAATTTTCTTTAGAAATACCATTGGCTTGCACCGTAAATTGTTTTGAGTCTTCTAGGTTAATGGTTGCTTTTTCAAACAAAGGAGATCCTATGATGTACTGATTACTCCCAGGAGTTACAGGGTAAAATCCAAGAGAGCTAAAGACATACCATGCGCTCATTTGGCCACAGTCTTCATTACCACTAACCCCATCTGGAGCGCTTGAGTACAATGTGGTTAAAATCTCTCTAACGATGCGCTGGGTATCACTTGGCTGATTAACAAAATTATACAAATAAGCCATGTGGTGGCTTGGTTCATTACCGTGTACATACTGCCCTATAAGTCCTGTAATATCTGGTTGTTTGCGCCCAGAGGTCTCTTGTTTTGCGGTAAACAAATTATCTAAATGCTGTGCTAATTTCTCTTTACCACCCATTAATTGCATCAAGCCAGAAATATCTTGTGGTGCATACAAGCTGTATTGCCATGCGTTGGCCTCTGTGTAATTAAAGTTCACCTCATAAGGATCGAAAGGACCAAACCAAGTGTTATTAAACCTTCCCTGCATAAAACCTGTGCTTGGATTGTACATGTTTTTATAATACTGTGCCCGCTCAGTAAATTGTTTAAACACTTGGGTATTACCCATTTTTTTTGCCATTTGAGCAATGGTCCAGTCATCATATGCGTATTCAAGGGTTTTAGAAACACTTTCGCTTTCCATTTCAACAGGAACAAAACCAACTTCTTTGTAAGAAGCTAAACCTAGCTTGTCTTGCATAGCACTATGGGTCATGGCCTCCAGGGCTTTTTTACTGTCATACCCAGAAATCCCCTTAAGGTATGCATCTGCAATGACTGGTACTGCGTGATACCCAATCATACACCCCGTATAATTGGCGCTCAAATCCCAAATTGGCATGATACCACCTTCGTCATATTTTGCTAAAAAGGTGTTTATAAAATCGTTGGTGCGCTCTTGCTCTATGATGGTATACAAAGGATGGGCTGCTCTGTAGGTATCCCAGAGAGAGAAAACAGTGTAGTAGTCAAAGTCTTTTGTTTGGTGTATTTCTAGATCCATACCTCTGTAACGACCATCTACATCTTGATATATATTAGGGGCAATCATGGTGTGATAAAGGGCCGTATAAAAAGTGGCAAGGTTGTCTTTATTTGCGTCTTCAACAATAATTTTCTCTAACTGTTGCTCCCAAGATTGTGCAGCCTGTTTTTTGAGGGTTTCAAAAGTTTTGGAGCCAATTTCTACTTCTCTATTTTGTTTGGCACCTGCCTGATCTACTGCAGATATACCTACCGAAATATACACAGGTTCATTGTTTGGGTTGACAAACTCTAGAGCGCATTTTCTAGCCCCTGGCATTCCTTTTTTGGGTGGAGATTGCAACATATCTTTAAATGGATGGGATGTTTTTATATTAAAAAACAAACGTTGGTCTGTTGCCCATGCCTCTGAAAATCTATACCCTTGAATTTCTGTGTCTGAATTAATTTCAATGGAAGCATCTAATACTTTATCACGATGCAACAAATCTAAGATTAACACCTGATTCTCTGAGCTTGGATAGGTATATAAATGCATCGCTGCTCTGGTTGTTGTAGTTAACTCAACATCAATATTAGTGTCTTCTAAATGTACTTTATAATACCCCGGAGAAGCTTCTTCTTTTTGGTGAGAAAAGGAAGAGCCATAGCCTTTTTGGCCATTAGCGCCATTATTGAAATTAATAGCATTAGTTGGCATTAACAACACATCGCCGTAGTCGCTAACGCCCGTTCCGCTAAGGTGGGTGTGGCTAAAGCCGTATATATAATCATCACTGTAATGATAACCACTACAGCCGTCCCAGCCGTCTAAACGGGTATCTGGGCTTAATTGAACCATTCCAAAAGCCATGGTTGCGCCCGGGTAGGTATGCCCGTGACCACCGGTTCCTATAAAGGGATTTACATAACTTGTTAAAGGAATATTTTGTGTGGAGGCAGGGTTGATTTTTGTATATGAGCAACTCGCTAGTACAAATGTCACAAATAGTGCAAAAATAATATTCTTCATGTTCCTTTTTTAAAGAGCAAAAGATACAACAATCATTATAATTTCAAAGACACACAAACAAGCAATTTTAAGACCATATTCACACAAGAGGTAAAAAATGTAATTATCTTTAACCACAAAGAAAACCAAGACTATGCTGCGTTGGATTATTCCTATTGTTTTTTACATACTTATAGATATTTATGCCTTTCAGGCCATAAAAACAATAAGTAAAAACCACTTTATACACGGGGTTTATGTGTTAAGCTCGGTAGCTATATTGGTGTTTTTTATATATGCCATCACCTCCCCTGATGCTAGAACAAATCCAAAAATGATGTACATCTACGGGCTTTTCTTAGCTTTATTTGTGCCTAAGATTATTGCGGTTATTGCTATGTTTGGTGAAGATGTTATTAGGGTATTTGTGGGGGTTTTCTATAAAATTGGAGGAGGTAGTGAAGCTTCTTTTATGCCCTCACGCCGTAAATTTGTTAGCACAGTAGCCCTTGGGGTTGCTGCCATACCTTTTGCTGCTCTATTATACGGCATGATTAAAGGAAAATACAACTATAAGGTTTTACAGTACACCCTAGAATTTGATGATTTACCTAGCAGCTTTGACGGGTATACCCTTACTCAAATCAGTGATATACATAGCGGGAGTTTTGATAATCCAGAAAAGGTGAAGTATGCTGTAGATTTGGTAAACAAACAACAAAGCGATCTTATTTTATTTACTGGAGATTTAGTAAACAATGTTGCCCAAGAAATGGATGCCTGGAAAGATACCTTTGCCACATTAAAAGCAAAAGATGGAGTGTACTCAGTTTTGGGTAATCATGACTATGGAGATTATGTGTCTTGGGAGTCTGCAGAAAAAAAACAGGAAAATCTACAGGCACTAATAGCCCTTCAAAAAGACATGGGCTGGGATGTACTATTAAACGAAAGTAGAACCATCCAAAAAAACCAACAGGCTATAAAACTTGTGGGAGTAGAAAACTGGGGAGAAGGAGGTTTTAAAAAAGCCGGTGATTTAGAGAAGGCCTGTGCAGATGTTAGCGCCCAAGATTTCACAATTTTAATGAGTCATGACCCATCACACTGGCAATCTAGGGTAAAAGAGCATCCAAAAAACATACAACTAACCCTTAGTGGCCATACCCATGGCATGCAATTTGGAATTGAAATACCAGGATGGTTTAAATGGAGTCCCGTAAAATACAGATACCAAAACTGGGCAGGGATTTACAAGGAGTTTGGACGTTACATAAATGTGAATCGTGGCTTTGGATATTTAGGCTATCCAGGACGTGTTGGTATTTGGCCTGAGGTCACTGTAATTACCCTTAAAAAGAAGAGCAAAACCGCGTAATACTTGTTGTTTGGGTATAAATGTTATATTTGTATTACAATTGGTCCCAAAAAGAGAAACCTCATGTCAAAATTTGGAGAAATTATTGAAACAAACATTCCTGTCTTGCTCGACTTTTATACCGAGTGGGATGAGGCTTGTAAATCGATGCATCCCGTACTTAGAGATGTAGCGGCAGCCCTTGGTGATAAAGCCCGGGTGATTAAAATAGATGTAGAAAAAAACAGTGAACTTGCAGAAGCCCTCCGCGTAAAAGGCTTGCCAACACTTATGATTTATAAGCAAGGTGAGATGAAATGGAGACAAAGCGGAGAACAAGATGCCAATACCCTAATTGGTTTGGTGCAAGAATACGTATAACATCCCTATAGTTACATTTAAACTTTAAGACTTGTGTTATTTTGACACGGGCAGCGCCTTACACTGCCATCCCATTTTAGTGCAGTGTGCCAGCACTTTTGGCAAAACGTATTGAAGGTTTTTAAAAGCCTTCAAACTATCATGAAAGACAACAATACTACCGGGTTTTATATGTGTTAATACATTTTTTAAACACTGCTGCCTAGAGATATTGTAATCATAATCTTTACTTAAAACACTCCACATTACAATGCTGTAGCCTTGATCTTGCAGAATCCTGGCTTGTTTGGGAGTAATCCTGCCATAAGGAGGTCTAAAAAGTGGCACAAAGCCAGACAAATGACCCTCCATGACTGCTGCACATTTTTCAATATCTTTTGTATAGTTTTTAACAGAAGTTTTCCAACCATTGTAATGACTAAAGGTATGATTGCCAATACCATGAGAAGCGGCAATTACTTTATTGAAAATAGCAGGATATTTAGTTACATTATCCCCAATACAGAAAAAAGTTGCTTTGGCATTATGGGCATTTAATTGGTCTAGCACCCATGGGCTCACCTGAGGTATTGGACCATCATCAAAAGTGAGGTAAATGGTATTTTTAGTGTTTGGGTATTCCCAAATTTGTTTCGGGAATAACCGAGTCACAAATTTGGGTGTTTGTATCATGTGTTAGGTTTTTAGAAATACAATTAGTTAGTTTGGCTTTGAAATAATTCTTGTAATGAAGCCTCTGCGGGTATTTCTGTATCTGAGCCTAAGGCAGATTGATCTCCTAATTCTATACCCTCATCTGGATTATAAAGGTAGGGAAACAGCTTTATGTACTCATTAAATTTTATAGCCTCTGCAAGAGCATATTGTTTTGTGTCTTCAGCCAACAACACAGTAACAACAGCTCTGTAGCGCTCCATATCTGTATAGATTTCTCTACGCATATCTATCTGCTCATTGGTCTTAAAACTACTGAAATAGAGTAGTTTTTCTTGATATACCACCGCTAACTGCGCATAAATATCACGGGCTTTTTCTGGCTGGTTTACACTGTAATACATTTGCATGTAGGGCTCCAGCAAAGAGTAGAATGCAAAGGTATCAACCGGCATTTTCTCCATAGCCAAATCTAGTATCTCACGAGCTTTGTCTAGTTTATTCTCTTTTAATAGCGCTTCTGCAATACGGGCTAGGTTACTTCTATAGGTTAACCCATTTCTGCGGGTTTCTATATCGTGATAAACAGCTGGATCTCCGCTATTACCCCAGTCCCAATTTTTGACAATTTCATATGATTTGTCTGCATCTACACGCCCCATATCAAAAGGGTTATCCTTATCTACTGGCGTTTTAATAGGCACTAATTTATATACCACTCCATCCATTTGCAGGTAATCTTTCATCCAAAGATAATCGTCATCTCCAAAGCTTCCACCACTAAAATAGATGGGGCGCTGCCAATTATTATTGGCAATAATATCCAGCATTAAAAGTCTGTTTTTATAAATAACTTCATCCTTTATAGTAACATCTATATAGGGTACTATCTTGGCCTGGTCTTTTAAGGCAACAACACCACTTTTAAGAACAGCCTGCTTATCTACAGGAAGTCTAAAAGTTTTTGTTGGAAAGGTATTAACTACTTGCCCACTACTTGGTATTTGATACATTGTTCTAGGATCATCAGAGGCTATCCAATCCATCCATACATTAATATTTATACTATCTGTGTCAATTTCATTGAAAATAATATAATCTCTTGAGCCGTATTTATAATCCTTGTGAGTGAGCTGAGAAGGGATGGGATCACTATCAAAGGCCTTCTTTTTCATGTCATCTATGTACCAATCTGTAGCAAACAAAGCGGTATTTACTACACGTACATCACGCCTATATCCTTCAATGTTTTGAAGGTACCAAAGGGCAAAGGTATCATTGTCTCCGATGGTAAAAATAATACCATTTTGTTCTATACTATCCAGATACATGCGCGCCATAGATTGGGCGGTATATCTGTTTGACCGGTCATGATCATCCCAGTTTTGAGACACCATTAGCACTGGAGCACCTAGCATAGTTGCACTCAAAACAATGGGAAGTGCTACCTTAGGGTTTATGTACTCTTTTAAGATTTCATACAGCGCATACACTCCATATCCAATCCAGATGGCAAAGACATAAAAACTACCAACAAGGGCATAATCTCGCTCTCTAGGCTCGAAAGGTCTCTCATTTAAATACACTTTTAAAGCCAGACCTGTAAAGAGGAAAAACACCAGCAGCACCCAAAAGGTTTTCTTGTCATACTTGGCCAAAAATAAGATTCCTAAAAGCCCTATGAGCAGCGGTATAAAATAATAGGTGTTTCTAGCTTTATTTTCTAGTGCGTCTGTAGGGATATTATTTTGAGGTCCTATTAGCATTTGATCCACAAATGGAATACCACTAATCCAGTTTCCGTGCAGCTTATCATACCTTCCTTGAATATCATCTTGTCTACCTGCAAAATTCCACATAAAATAACGCCAGTACATATATCCAAACTGATACTCAAACATAAAGCGCATGTTGGTTAAAAACCCAGGTTTTTCTATGTCTAGATAGTCTCCAAAATTCTTTAAGAATTTGTCATAATCTTCACTATCTACAAGGCCTTTATCATAGGCCTGCCTAAACTTTGCTACCTCATCTACAAGCAACTGCTCTGAGCGGTATTCATTTTTAATTTCAAAATCTACAGCGCCCGTAATCTCCATGTAATTGGCGTTGTGCTCCAAACTCCACATTCTTGGCAAGAATGCCTTTTGATTGTCTTCAAAGTTTTGTTTTGCATTTTGAATGTCATTTACAACAACATATTTTTTTGCATTAAGATCTTTTTCATATTTAGGCTTATCATCCAAAAATGGATTGTCTTTATCTAGCCCTACATAAGCCTCTGTAAAAAGTGGTCCATAAAACAGGTGTGTTTCTGGATATTGTTCACGGTTGTAATAGGCTAACAACTCTCGGGCGTTGTTTGGGTTGTTTTCATTAATAACAGTACCTGCATTGGCCCTTATTGGCAGCATAAGCCAACTAGAAAAACCAATAAAAATAAACAGCACACAAAGTAGAAGTGTGTTGAGTTTTACAAAACTTTTGCTTCTTGTGTAGCGCAAACCAAAATAAAATACTGCCAAAAACAAAAGCCCAGCTATGATGGTTCCAGAATTAAATGGCATGTTTATTTGATTGACAAAGAAAATTTCGGCAGCACTAAAAAAGCGCAAGGTCATGGGTAGTAATAGTTTGAAAATAAATAACAATATGGCAACGGTGACCACATTGGCAATCAAGAAATTTTTGACTGTTACTTTGTTATAGTTTTTAAAGAAATATAAAAATCCAATGGCAGGAATAGTTAGTAATCCCATAAAGTGAACCCCAAAAGAAAGTCCTATAACAAAGGCAATTAACACCACCCATTTATCACCTCTGGGGGTAAACATTTCCCCCTCCCAGCGAAGACCAGCATAAAATAATACAGACATTATAAAAGCCGCCATTGCATACACCTCTGCCTCTACAGCACTGTACCAGAAACTGTCAGTAAATGCAAAAGTTAATGAGGCAACTACAGCGCTACCTAAAATGGCTATTTGATTGTTTTTAGTGAAGGTGTCATTTTTTTTCACCAAATTGGACAGCAAAATAGTTACAGACCAAAACATAAATAAAATGGTAAAAGCACTGGCAAAGACCGACATTAAATTAATAGTCAAGGCAATATTTGTTGCCTCCATCGCAAAAATTGAGAAGAAAGCTCCCATTAATTGATATAATGGAGCTCCTGGAGGATGTCCTACTTCAAGGTTACTTGCTGTGGTAATATACTCTCCGGCATCCCAGAAACTAGCAGTAGGTTCTACTGTGCTCCAGTAGGTCACTAGGGCTATTGAAAAGACAAACCAGCCTAAGATTGTATTCCATTTTTTGAATGTAAAAGACCCCATACAATTATACTTTTTTGGTTGTAGCGAATGTACTACTATTTCTCGTTTTTTTTAAACACTGATGGTACATTATCATAGTTAACGTAACACCTAAGAGACTTATTTTATGGCTAAAATAATAGAAGAATATTTTTTTACAAAAATTGCTTGTAGGGTATACAATTTGTTTTAAATTTGCATCCTCTAAAGCATCAATGAATTTTAATGCTTTATAAGACGAAGGTCTATACTCTTGGTAATGTCCCATGGTGTAATGGTAACACTCCGGTTTTTGGTATCGTCATTCTAGGTTCGAGTCCTAGTGGGACAACACAATAAAAAGCTTCTAGTTAAATCTAGAGGCTTTTTTGTTTTTTAAAAACCAGGTCTTTTAGGCTTGTTTGTTGTCTAGAATGATGCCAAAAAAATCAATACCTGGTTAAGCTATTGCTAGTCAACGAAGTCAAAGTCGAGAAACATTTTATTCTCTTAGTTTTTTTTCATTAGACAAAAATAACATAGGTATTGCTGTTACAAAATTTAATGTGGTTCGTTATTACATTGAGCATTAAAAGTCAAAGAGCCTTTTTGAATAATGTACTACCTAAAAAAAAACTTATAAAAATTCACTAAATGTTTTTTGATCTGTAATGTTAATCTTATGCAAAACAAGGAGGTAGTAAGCTCTCTATTGTTAAGTTTGTCTATAACCAATCAATTATAATTATGTTTTCATTTTCTAATAAAGTTATTCTATTACTTTTTACACTTTTATTTGCCACCAATATCAAGGCACAAGACTTCCAAGGCCAAGCCTATTATTTTTCTAAAACCACCATGGACATGAGCCGTTGGGATAGAGGCGGAAAAATGAGTGAAGCACAAAAAAAACAAATGGAGGCCAGAATGAAACCATGGCTCGAAAAAACATATATCCTTACCTTTAATAAAGAAGAGTCTATCTTTAAAGAAGATGAAAAACTAGAAGGAGGCCCCGGAGGAAGAGCACCAAGTATGTGGGGGAGCAGCTTCTCTGCAGGACTACAATACAAAAACATAAAAGAAAAAATATTTCTACAAGATCAGGAGTTTTTCGGAAAACAGTTTTTAATCACAGAACAGATGACTCCTTATGCCTGGAAGATGGGCTCAGAAACCAAAAAAATTGGGCAATACGTATGTTACAAAGCCACAACCACAAGACCCTCTTCTGAATTGAATTTCACCTCCACAAATAGACGTGATAGAGAAAAGAAAAAAGAGGAAAAGAAAAAAGACTCAATTAACGTGGCTAGTAAAGCACTCGATACTGAAGCGGTTGTAGCAAAAGCAGTTGTTGCTAAAGCGGTTGTTTCTAAAGCGGAAATAGAAGAAGTAGAGGAGATGGTTGAAGTTGTTGCATGGTACTCTCCAATGATACCTGTAAGTCAAGGCCCAACTGAATACTGGGGCTTACCAGGATTAATCTTAGAGCTTAGTGCTGGAAACACAACCATGCTTTGCAGTAAAATTGTAATGAATCCTGAAGAAAAAATTGAAATCAAACGTCCTACCAAAGGAGAGGTGGTTACTAAAAAAGAGTACAATGAAATCATTACCGGCAAAATGCAGGAAATGAGAGACAATAGAGGCCGTGGAAGCGGAGGAAGATCTAGAGGACTCTAAGAATCATAAAAACTACACACTAACCTTTTTTGTAACAACGTATGAGAATATATTTCACCCTAGCGCTATTATTGGCATCAAGTATTTGCCTTTCACAAGTAAAACTTCAAGGCGTGGTTCGTGATAGTTTAGGAAGCCCACTAGAGCTTGCAAATGTTATTGCCATTAACAAACAAAGTAGCGCTCTTGAGTCTTTTTCTGTAACTTCTGAAGATGGAAAATTTATGCTTTCATTGTCCAAAAATCAAACCTATAACATGCAGGTGAGCTACATAGGGATGAAAACTTTTGAGCAGGAAATTTCTACCAAAGAACAAGACATCATAAAAGATTTTAACCTGAGTCTAGATAACAATCTAGATGCCGTAGAGCTTAGTTATGAAATGCCTGTTACCGTAAGAGGAGATACACTAATATACAATGCAGATTCCTTTACAAATGGATCTGAAAGAAAACTAGAAGATGTTCTAAAAAACTTGCCTGGGGTAGAAATAAACGAAGATGGCCAGATAGAAGTAGAAGGAAAAGTTGTCAATAAATTAATGGTTAATGGGAAAGATTTTTTTGATGGAGACACCAAGTTAGCCTCCAAAAACATCCCATCTAAAGCCGTAGACAAAATACAAGTACTACGTAATTACTCTGAGGTTGGACAATTAAGTGGCGTGACAAACAATCAAGATAACGTAGCAATCAACATCAAATTAAAAGAAGGAAAAGAAAATTTTTGGTTTGGTACCGTAACCGCTGGTGGAGGTGTTAGCGAAGATGAGCCGCTTTATCTTGCACAACCTAAACTCTTTTATTACAGCCCAAAGTTTAGTCTTAATTTTATTGGTGATCTCAACAATACAGGAGAAACAGCATTATCTAGAAGAGATATTAGAGGCTTTGGAGGAGGCTTTAGAGCCCCAAGTAACACTAGTGGTACAAGTATTAATTTGGGAGACAACTCCTTAAACTTTTTAACAAACCAGAAGGATGCACTAGAGGTAAAAAATCAACTAGGAGCCACCAACTTTAGTTACTCTCCTAGCCAAGCGCTAGATATAACTGGGTTTGCAATTTTAAACAGCAACCGCGTTACTTCAAGAGAGATTAGTTTTGTACAATATACAGACAGCGATCTAGGAATCCCTGATGAGACCACACAGCAAACCAGTACACAACGCTCTGACCAAGGACTTTTAAAACTAAGCGCGTCATTTCAGCCAAATTTTGAAAACCAATTAGAGTATGACGTTTTAGGGCGTATCTCTAAAGATGAGCAAACACAAACAGAGGTATCTTCTGTTGTTGGACCAACACAGCAAGTAGACCAGGTAAACCCTTACAGTATTACCCAGAGTCTAAAGTATTATTACACTCTTAATGAGAATAATATTTTTGCCCTAGAAGCGCAATATTTAAACAAGGACGAAGACCCTTTCTACAATGTTTTACTGGGTAATGACCCTAACAACAATGATCTAGCCCCAGAAGAGCAAGACGCTTATGATAGCACAGCTAGAGCTCTAGGGCTCAACCAAGGATTAAACAACTACAATCTAAATCAAGACAGGCGTATAAAATCAAATCAGCTAGACGCCAAGCTAGATTATTACAACATTATAAACAATAAAAGTAATATAAACCTAACCCTTGGAAGTATTGTTAGCAGGCAAGATTTTAACTCAAACATTTTCCAGTTTTTAGAAGATGGAGCGTTTTTTGAGCCAACACCAACCTTTAATCAAGGAAGAGCAAACAACGATACGCAGTATGATTTTAGTGACATGTATCTAGGGGTTCATTACCGCTTTAAAGCTGGTATGTTCACGATCACACCAGGGTTTTCTGTGCATGCTTACTCAAATAAAAACATACAGTTTGGGGAGCAGTACGGTGAAGATTTCTTTAGAATACTCCCAGATTTTGAAACCCGCATACAGCTCAAGAAAAGTGAAAGCTTGACCTTTAACTACAACATGAAAAACCAGTTTACAGACGTAACCAAACTAGCAGAGGGTATTATCTTAAACAGTTTTAATAACATTCAATACGGAAATCCAGAACTTCAAAATGCACTATCGCACAATTTAAGTTTGTTTTACAGAAGCTTCAATTTGTTTAATTATACCAACGTGTTTGCTCGTATTGCCTATTCAAAAAACATAGACCAAATTAGAAGTCTAACAGATTTTGAAAATGTAATTAGAACCAGCACCTATTTTAATTCAGGTTTTGCAGATGAGACTATTACTGCTTTTGGAAGAATGCAAAGAACCTTTGGAAAAATTAGAGGTAGTTTGAGTGTGAATTTAAATTACAGTAAAATTAATCAGTTCGTTCAAGGAAGACAATCTGTTAATGAAGGGTTTACTCAAAGCTATACTCCAAGTATACGTACCACCTTTAAAGTAGCTCCTAATGTAACGTTGCGCTATAGACATACCATAGCTCAAAATGATCAAGGAACAAGCTCCACTACCTTCACCACTAATGCACCCTCTATAGAATTTGATGCCTATATCAAAAAAGCATTCACTCTTAGATCAGATTTTACCTACAATAGACTTAGTGATGATGTAGAAGAAATTAACTCATTTCAAACCTGGAACGCATCGCTGTCTTACAGAAAAGACAAAGACGCAAGACTTGAATATGAAGTCCGTGCCACAAACATTCTAGGTATAGATTCTCAAGTACAAAACAGCGCCAGTAATATTTCTGTATTTACTTCTGAGACGTTTATACAACCACGCTTTGTAACTTTTAGATTGGTGTATTCTCTGTAAATAAACCGCCATGAAAACACTATACATTGTAATTGGATCAATAGTTGTATTTTTTATTATAGCTCAGTTTTTTATCCATAGAAGTAGTACCAAAATTGAATTCTATCCTTATACCGTGGCCACTGTTGTGGGAGAAATAGAAATTCGGGACTACCAGGCCAGGCTCTTCACAAACGTGCCCCTTTCAAATCAGGGCTATAAACAAAATGCGAGCAGTGGGTTCTCTAAATTAGGCGGGTATATTTTTGGAGCCAATGAGCGTAACCAAAAAATTGCAATGACCTCACCCGTTAGTATGTCTTTGGGTGATACTCCGTCTATGGGGTTTATGGTTCCAAAGGCAATTTCAAAAGAGGCCCTACCAAAACCAAATCAAGCAGACATCACCTTTAAACAAGAGCCACAAAAAACAATGGCTGTAATAACCTTTTCTGGATGGGTTAGTGATGCTTCAATTAAAGAGTATAAGGACACATTAATTGCGGTTTTAAAGGCTAATGATATCCAGCACACCAACCAATTTTACTGCTTTGGATACAATCCTCCTTATGATCTATTTTTTAGAAAAAATGAGATAGCAGTAGTCCTTGAGCCAATATCTCAAAACTAGAATTGTATTTGAAGCCACATTAACCCACTCCTAAGAGTGTGCAATTAAAGGCGCTATAAAAGATAGTCTGTGGTTATAAAATTAGAATCTTTTGATGCTAATAATTTTTCAAGGATTTCTTTGTTATATTCATTGTCTTTTGTGGCAACAAAACTGCGTATTGAAAAACTCCTTAGTGCATCAAAAACACTTAATGTTCCTACTGCAGAGTTTTTTCTTCCTGTAAATGGATAAATATCTGGACCACGTTGGCAAGCGCTGTTTAGATTCACTCTACAAACCAAATTGGCGAGAATATCAATAAGAGGTCCTAGTTGCTTGGTGTCTTTACCAAAAAGACTTACTTGTTGCCCATATTGTGAAGCTGCAATTGCGTCTAGTGGTTCATCAATAGTAGTAAAAGAGATGATTGGAATAACAGGACCAAATTGTTCTTCTTGAAAGACTTTCATATCTGTTGAAACAGGATATAATACGGCTGGATAGCAATAATTTTCACTAAGTTCACCCCCACGTTTGTTTAAAATCTTAGCTCCTTTTGAAACTGCGTCTTTAATTAATCCATCAATATATGCTGGTTTATTTTTTTCTGGAAGTGGCGTAAGAAAAACATCATCTTCCCACGGTAATCCAAATTTCAATGCGTCTACAGCTTCTGCAAAACGTTTGTTAAACTCATCTACGATATCTGCATGTACAAACAGTACTTTTAGAGCAGTACAACGCTGCCCATTGTAAGACAATGTACCCGATATACATTCTTGAACAACAAGATCAAGATCAGTATCTGGAAGAATAATGGCTGGATTATTTGCCTCAAGGCCTAAAATTAATCGTAGTCTGTTTTTAAATGGATGTTCATCTTGAAGGGCTACAGCAGATGAGCTATGCCCTATTAGAGCTAATACATCTACAAAACCAGTCTGCATTATTGGAGCAGCAATTTTGCGCCCACGACCAAATACAATATTTACTACCCCTGGCGGAAAGCTTTCTTGAAATGCTTTTAATAACGGTGTAATTAATAGTACTCCTAGCTTGGCCGGTTTAAATATGGTAGTATTCCCCATAATTAAAGCCGGGA
>Ga0209119_1003174_pt1 | contig 14336 bp, 18 predicted proteins | sample COG_03_FD_184747 | JGI IMG/M metagenome (GOLD analysis project Ga0209119, IMG submission 184747) | Pelagic Microbial community sample from North Sea - COGITO 998_met_03 (SPAdes) (version 2) | ecosystem: Environmental > Aquatic > Marine > Neritic zone/Coastal water | place: Helgoland, sampling... | reverse complement strand
ATAATTATTTATTTTATAAACCTTCACTGTGTATTTTTTCTATATACACATTATCACATAATTTTTTTATTATTTTATCTTTTCCATCTTCAACTGATTTTCCACATTCACTCATTAACTTAGCAAATTCATCTTGTTGATTACTACAATTCATGTAATTTGGGTGTTCTTGTAACCAAACATTTAAATTTTTTAATTGTTTTGATTCAACACTTTTTAATGCTTTATATATATATTCTTTATTATCATCTTTTTCCCATATATTATTTTTTATATATAATGTTTCCCTTTTCTTATCTGTGCAATGTAATGGTCTTTCATATAATGATAGTTTATTCATATTTTCCATTATAATATTTGTAATTCCTTGCGTTTGCCCTTTTTCTTTTGTTGTTAATAAATTTTTCATTGAAACTTCTATTTTATTAATAAATTCATCCATTGATAGCGCATCTTTACATTTTTCATTTAAAAATACATTAATATTAAATTTATTTTTATTGTTTATTGTATTATTACTATTATTATTATTACCAACCTTAGGTATCATTTCATGGATTGTTTTTTGTAGTTCACTATTTTGATTAATTAATTTTAATACTAACTCTTTCATGTCATCTTTATTATCTGGTATTGATACTATATCTTCTTTTTTCTCTCCTTGACATTTTTTTTTATGTTTATATAATCCCGTATCATATTTATATTTTTTTCCACAATTACAATAATACATTTTTTCACATTTTTCACTATCCATTTCTTGTCTTTTATGTTTTAGAGATAAATTATGTTTGGAATAATTATATTTATTACGTGTTTTAAAGTTACATTTTTCACATATATATATATATACATTATTTTCACTATCCATTTTACTATCCATACTATCCATATATTGGATAGTGAAAAAATGCCTAAATAATTTACGAATATAATTAAAAAACTTTCAGTAACACTTTTTATTTTTCAAAAATAGAAAATAGACCATTATGCTTTAAAGTCATTTTTCATTTTTTTTTTCAATTCTCAAATCGAGATTTTAAAATTGGACATACTTTTTGTCCATTTTTCAAAATATTTTCGGAGAATTAAAAAATGCAAAAAAATAGCAATTTAGCTAGGAGGAGACCATAATTTATAAATTTTACATTATACTATTAATATTTATTATGTATAATAGTGTTATATTTTTATTTATACAAAAATAATGACAAACACCGGAGAATAATTATTAAAATAATCTATAAATTAATAATTATTTATATTGATATATATTTTAATATATATGTAAATGAAAAATATAATAAAGCAAAAATAGCGCTATTAAAAAGATATCCGGAGAGATTAGGATTGCCGTCTTTGTTGAATAGGGATGGTAAATAAATAAATAAATTTTTTCTAATAAATGGTAATTGAAAAATAAAGAATAATAAACCAACTAATAATGGCATTTGAATTGTTTCATAAAATTCTTCTGTTTTATCATTTATAAGTTCTTTCTCTCTATTTTGTTGTATTATTTCATTTGGAGTAACATGATTTGCGATATAATCATTATTATTAGGTGGTATATAATTTGGTTGAATATTTACATCATTATTAATGGAAGCTGTATTTTGAGGAATATCTCTGCTTGGCAGTTGTAAAGGATTACCGTTACCAATATCTTTTAATGTTGAATTTAATTTGCTCGTATAATCAATATTTTGTAATGCGGGAGCAACTTCTTGTTCAGAATTTAATTGTTCTCCGTAATTTGGCATTTTAACATTTTCAGTATTATTTTCATTAAAGACATTTTGAACGGGAGCACTATTAAGATTATTAGAATTCGCAGAAGGTAATTCATCAATATTCGTAGTTTCTTGATTGGCAGCCATTTATAATATATTTTAATTATTAATTATTTTTTTTACCTACGCAAATTCTACAATTTTTTTACTTTTATCACAATTAGTAGCTGTAGATGTAAATTTATAACATTTATTTCCATAACTATAAATATTATTTTTAATATCAGAAAATGGGGGTGCTTTAAAAACTAAACAATTTCTTGAATTACAAGCTTTTCTAAATAAACTAGCGAATCCAATTCCTAAAATAATAGAAAACATATATTTTCCTACTTTACTATGTAAAAGTTCTTGTATGTTAGTTTTCATTATATATATATAAATATAATGAAAATAATAATAATTTATTATTGAATTGGTATATTTTTAATTATATTTTTATCATCGGGACATTCTACTTCATTCGCGTTAAATTTAAAACAATTATCTGTTTTATCTTTATAAAGTATTTTATTTTGATTATCAGGTGTAGGATAAACGTAAATTACATTTAATTCTGGTTGAAATAAATATACAAAAAGAATACCTATTGCGAGAGAAACTAAAAATACTGGAAAATTAATATATTTCCCTAACATATATATTATAAAACTATTTTTTATTAATTAATATTTTATTGTCTTGACCAATAATTGAATATGTAAGTTGTTTTAAAGTGTATGGTTCTTGAATTATTGTATAAATAAATATATCTTTTTCTTTTTCTTCTACTAATATAGAATTGTTAGCATATTTAATATTAAGTAAATCTTTTGTAATAGGTTGAATATAATTTACATATATTTCTAATCCTTCTTTCAAGAAAGCATCATTGTCTTCTTCCATAGATTGTTTAATTAATTTTTTCATATTTTCAATTAAAATAAATAATTCACCCTTTTTCTCTCTAATAATCTTTATTTTATCTTCATTATTAACAATGTTATTGTAAGATGTATTAATGATTTCATAATCTTTGATTAACTTCATTAACTCACTTTTAATAGTATTAAATTTAACTAATGTATTTTTTTCTGTTTCATAACCATATAAGTAATTTAATTTATTTATAATAATTTTTGATTTTTTTTCCATTATTTCATTATATAATTCTTCGTCATAATTATTTAATAATTTGGTTTTGGCTCTTTGTAATTTAATATGTAAATTACATGGTGTTGAGGCATTACATTTAGCTTCTAAAATATTATCATATATTTTGAATGTAGTTCCACCTTCTTTTCCACAATTAATACATTTTTTTTTTAATGATTTAAATTTTTCTCTCTTCTCCTGAGCATTTAAATTCTTATTTTTTATAATAATATTCTTAGCTTTATTAATTTTTTCTTCATATAAATGTTTTAATTTAAAAAAATCATTAAAGGCTGTTTCAAATTTATTATCATCCATTATTATAATATTTATTAATATAATTTTAATAATTTAATAATTTTAATAATTTAATAATTTTAATAATTTAATAATTAGAAAAATTAATATCACTTACAAATCAAAATATCTGAGGGTGGTTCAATGGTAAATTAGTAATTAAACTTTGGCTCTCTTTTTGTTTTTCTATAGAATATCTTTGCATCATATAAATTAAATATTCCTGTTTCTCTCTATCTTTCTTTTCTTTTTCCTCAGGTGTTAATTTACCTTTATATTTATATAATAGAAATCCAACTATAACTATAATAAATAATATAAATAAAAAAATATTGACACCTATATTAATATATTTATTTTTAATATGTCTACTTTCTTTTAAAGCACTTCTTAAATAAAATTTAGTGCTATTTTCTATTAATGATGGTGTAATTTTTTCCATTAATAATTTATTTAAATAAAATAATTTGTTAATAATATCTATATATGAATATATTATCTCCTTCTATTTTATTATCATTATTTATAGGGATAACAATAGTTATTGCTTTCAGTTCTCAGGGTTCAATATATAATCCATCGTCTTCTGTGTTAATATTTGTTATAATAACATTATTGATATTTATTCCACTTCAATATGCTTCTTGTGGAGATAAATTTAAAAAAAATATAATTTTCATAATTTACTTATTAAGTAATATTATTATACAATTCTTAGTTAATTTAGGAATTACTAAAACAATGTGTGGAAGTAATCAATGGACTATTGCTCTTATGACAACATTATTTCCATGGATGATAATTTTTGGTGTATTGTTTATGATTTTATTAGTATTTAAAGGGTGGTTAGTTCCATTTTCAAATACTTTTGGTTATGGTATTACTAAATTATTAGGTTCCGAACAATTATTAAAAGATATTTTGAAAGATAAAATATCAGAACAAAGTGTTGGAAATAGTAAAGAATTAGCTAAATTTATTTCAGATTCTTTATCAGAACCTTCTTTAATAATTAACCAATTTAACAGTGATTACATTAAATTCAATGAATTATGGAATATAATGAAAAAAGGTGGGTTATTTAAAAATACAGTAACAGCTGATATGAAAGAAAGATTATATAGATTTGTATGTTTGAAAGATATCATATCAGAATCAATGTGGTATTTATTAACTGGTATATTAACAATTACAGCATCAACAAATTATATTGTATCTAAAGGATGTAATAGTGATGTAAAACAAATGCAAGAACGGCATGCTGATTTTGAAAGACAATTAGAAAAAGATGGTAAGAATAACAAAAAGGATGAAGAGAGAATATATTATATTACAGATTAATATATTATTTATTTAAATAATATTGAAAGAAATCAAATATAAAATCAATAAATAAGATAATATAGCTACTAAAATGCCAAATAACCATACAGGAATAATAGAAGTATTACTTTTACCTAAACCAAAATTACGTATAGAACCATCTTTATTAAAAAGAAAAGCTGGTTTGAATTGAAGTATAGTAATAAAAATTATTAAAAATAATATAATAGATACAGATAATCTATTTTTTTTAATATTAAACCACATTTTTATATTATAATATATTAAAAATATTTAATCTATATTTACTTTATTAACAAATTCAAAATTCCATTTATCATCGTAAAAACAATTTAAATATCCATAATCTTCAATAGCCGCCACTCTATCAAATTCAATTGAATAATTATCATTTATTTCCATATTTATAGGTTTATCAATTATCCCAGATTTATCTAAATCAGCACCTCCTGTTCCAACAATATATTGATTAATTAAAATTTCCTTATTATCAATATTTGATTTAATATATATTTTAGAATGTTCATAAAAGTGCGTATCAGCGCATAAATAATAAAAATTTCTTATATTAAAATTATTATTTTTAAATAATTTATAGACAAAATCAATAAAGTCTACACTAAAATCAGATACAATATTATCTTTTTTACTTTTATATGTAATAATAGGATGATGACCAATTAAAATTAAGTTATCTTTTATACCCAAAACTGTCAATATTTTATTTATTTTGTCAAATTGATATTTTTGTAATTCTTTATTTGATAATAAATTATCAGAATTATAATTTAATAAATCATATTCATCATAACATAGATAATTTATATTTTCTGATTCAAAAACAGTAGTATCTATAAAAAATATATTTGTATTTGGTGCATTTTCATGTATGATATCTTTAAAAATTTCTACATTATTACATAATTCTGTATTAATTTTATTTATAAAATTAAAAGTATTAAAAAGTGTATAGCAATTTATTAAAGCATATTTATTTACTCCAAATTCTTGAAACTTATTTTCTGGTATTACAACATCATCTATATCGTGATTTCCAAAAATTAATTTAACACCTTTTGTTGACTTAGTTTTCAATTTACAAAGATTATAGAAAAGTTTATCAAAATATTCTTGATAAAATATTTTGATTTTAGTTTTTTTGTTTTTATCTGGATAATAATTATCACCTGCTATCGAAATAATATTAGGTAAGTCATCATCATTTATTAAATTTAAAAAATTTTGTAGTTTAAATATAACATTTTGATTTTCAGACAAATTATATTTTCCCCAGCAACCAAAATGAAAAAATTTATAATTAGACATATATATAAAAATTGATATTTTTTATTAAATATTATTTTTATTAAATATTAATATTTATATTAATAAAATAATATATAATCAATAAATGGAAAATTATTCATATACAGAATATGAAAAATTGATAATACAAACACTTAACAAATTTGATTTAAATTATCTATTAAATAATTATAAATTATCTCTAGATTTTTGTAAAAATTATGTGTTGAATGAGGATTATCAAATAACCAATAAAGAAAAAGAAATTGATATATCATATATTATTTTAAAGCAACCTCATATTAGGTTCGAAGATTTAACTAACTAATTATTAATATTAGTTAATATTAATAATATTTTAAAATTAATTTAAGAAGATAAGAATAAGTTATATGTATAAATGAGAATTTTTTATTTTATAACTGTTATACAAATTAGTAATAGTTTAAATATTGGTAACAAACCACTATTAACAAATTATCAACCGGCTGAAATTATAAAAAAATATTCTACAGCGGCAAAAAATTCGTTTGGTAATACTTGGACAATTAATGATTTACAGGATAATATTGATAAACATAATATTGATTCGGCATCATTAATAGAACAAAATAATAATATTAATGGTATTATTGCTATTGATAAACATTATGATAATTTAATTCTTCCTGATAATTTACATTATATTCCAACAAAAGTTCCACAATTAAGTAACATGGTTGTTGACACACTACAAAATAATAATATTAATTTTGATGTATATTCAATTATTGATAATGGCAATTTGATTAGTGGAATTCTCAGTAATTTATTTCCATTAGTTTTAGTTTTTTTTATTCTTTCTAGTTTATTTTCACGATTACAAATGGGAAATCCAGTAAATATGCTTAATAAAAAACAGGAATTAATTAATCCTGAAATGGTTAATGTTTCTTTTGCGGATGTTGCTGGTTGCGATGAATCAAAATATGAATTACAAGAAGTGGTTGATTTTTTAAAAGACCCTGATAAATTTAATAATGCAGGAGCTAAAATTCCAAAGGGTATTCTTCTAGAAGGACCACCCGGAACTGGAAAAACATTATTAGCTAGAGCAGTTGCTGGCGAATCTGGTGTTTCATTTATTTCTGTAAGTGGGTCTCAATTTATTGAAATGTTTGTTGGGGTTGGTGCGGCACGAGTAAGATCTTTATTTGAAATTGCGAATGAAAACAAACCATGTGTTATTTTTATCGATGAGATTGATGCTATTGGAAGACAGCGCGGAACAGGTTTTAATTCTGGAAATGATGAAAGAGAGCAAACATTAAACCAAATTTTAACAAACATGGATGGTTTTGATAAATCAGAAGGTATTATTGTTTTAGGAGCAACAAATAGAGCTGATATTTTAGATTCGGCATTAGTAAGAGCAGGTCGTTTTGATCGTAAAGTATTAGTTGGATTACCAGATGGAGATGGGCGAAAATCTATTTTAAATATTCATCTTAGAAATAAAAACTATGATGAAAGTGTAGATTTTGATGAAATCGCACTATTAACAGGTGGGTTTTCGGGGGCAGAATTAGAAAATTTAGCAAATGAAGCTGCAATTCTATCACTTAGATATAATTTAACAAAAATTAATAAAAAATGTATGCTTGATGCGTATGAAAAAATTACAATTGGATTACCATCAAAAAGTCAAACTAAAAATAAGGATATTAGAGAATTAGTTGCTTATCATGAAGCTGGACATACAACAATGGCAAAATTATTTAATGATTTTTATGATGTTAGAAAAGTTACAATTAATGCGAATAAGGGTGGAGCTGGAGGTTATACGCTATTTACTCCAAAAGAACAATATGAGAGCTATCCAACAAAAAAATATATGCTAGCAAATTTAATTGTAGCACTAGGAGGAAGAGCGGCTGAGATAATTTTATTCAAAAGAAAACATAATTTTAATCCAACAAATTATCACGATGAGAAGTTATTTAAAAAATTTGATAATTTAGATATTACAACAGGCGCTTCAGGAGATTTAAAACAAGCAGACTCAATCGCAAGACAATATATTAATTTATTTGGTGTAAATAATAATCTAGGTGTTATTGATACAACCGCTGGTAACCAACCATTTTTAGGAAGAGAATTAGCAAATGGAGGAAGTAAATTAAGTGAATATTCAAAGAGTAAAATTGATAGAGAAGTTGCGTCATTAATTCAATTCGCTTTGAGTGCGGCTGTAGATATTATAGAAAATAATATTCATGAATTTACAGACTTAGCAAAGCTTTTATTAAAGAAAAATACAATTGATAAACGAGATTTAGAAAAATTTAATATTTTATATTGTGATTTTTTTTAGTGTAAGAATATATTTATAATATAAAATGAAAGCGTACTATACTTATTACAATAGTAGTTTAATGCCATTATATAAATATAATTTAAGTAATATGTCATTATATGAACTATATCTTTTAAGAGAAAAAATTATAAATAATAATAATTATATTATTATTAAATTAAATATGCAAGTAATAAATATTATAGATCAAGTTATTAATAAAAAAATTAATGAATCTAAATAATTTAATTAGTAAATAAAATTGATTAAAAACTTATTTTTCAATTAATATAAAATTCAAAAATAATATAATTAAAATTAATAATTATATTATTATTATCTATTATCTGTTATTATGAAAATCTTGTTATTATCATACAATAATTTGAAAAAAATAGAAATTATAAAACGACCATCAAAAATATGTAAAACTCCATATGTAGGAGATGCTATTATTAATGATGATTTTGAAAAAAACGAATTTATGATACATACGCCATCGTTGGGATGTTGTGGATTATGCGAGAAAGAATGTATAGTATATGGAATGCCACTTAATAATGAAAAAATTAAATGTAGTTATCGCTCAATTGTTTCATTTGATAAAAAAAATAACAATTATTTAGTTGGCATAGATCCATCTCATGGAGAGAAAATAGTTGAATTAGTTTTTGAAAATAATTTACTAAGTAATTTAATAAATATTAAAAATTATAAGAAACAAGTAACATTTAATAAATCTCGTTTTGATTTTGCCGGTGAATTACAAGATAATGGAAAATTTATCTTAGAAGTAAAATCAGTTCCCCTTCAAGAAAATAATATTGCTTATTTTCCTGATGGTTATAGAAAAAAAAAGACAGATTTAGTAAGTCCGCGCGCTTTTAAACATATTGAAGAACTTTCTCAAATATGTCAAAATATTAAGACCAATGATACCGATAACAATTATAACTGTTATATGTGCTATGTAATTCAAAGAAACGATATAAATAAGTTTATGATTTCTAGTAATGATAAAATATATAAAGATGCTGTTCAAAAAGCAATGGAAAATAATGTTAAAATAATAGTTATAGTATGTGATTGGGATAATGATGGCAACTTATATTTAATTTATGATAAATGCAAACTTTTTACTAATTTTGAAGATATTTTTGATTTATCTTAAATAATCTTTTATTTAAAAAAACGATTGACCAGTAAGAACTTCACTACCCATAATACCAGAAACAGCAAGCATGGCAATACGACCATTACTTAGTTCACTTTCATATAGAAAATCGGATACTTTATCAACATCATAACTAAAAACATTACCTGGTTGATAATCTTCTTTTAGACGGAACGCCTTTGATTTATTTTTCGCAAAAAAAGGGTTCTGCCAACCAACACACATACGAACAGTCTCAAAAACTAGCATTCCTAGCCAAAATGGAGATTGATATAGAAGTTCACTATCACTAAGATAATCAACCGCAACCGATTTATCCATTGATTTTTCAATAATAGGAAAAGCTACGGTAGCAAGCATTGCCATTCGCCCATGTTGAAGTTCTGCTTCTCTAACATATTTAATAGCTTCATCACTAATTTTTTCATTAGATTTAGTTGGAGTTAAAAAATTAAGCGGATCAAAATAATTTAGAGGCTTAATATCTCCATAATATTTGAAACTAGTAGATGGTTTAACATTTGGAGTAAAAGCGCACATGGAAACAATCATAGCAACCGACATGATGGTTATAATATATTATTCATTTAATTTTTTAAGCAATTTCATAATATATTTTAATTAGTTTTACACTTCACAAATCCAGTTATCTAATGAAAGACATGAATCCTCTGCTTTTTTAATTTCTTCTTTGATTTTATTAATTTCTAATGTAATTTCTTTAACTGAATTAGTTGCTTCTTTTGAATTGGTTTTAATTAATTCATAATTATTCTTAATTTTAAAGCAAGAATAGATATAAATAATAGAAGCACTTGTTTGTAAAAACATAACAAAAACATTTACAAAATAGAATGGTGTAATAATTGTAAGTAAATTTATTAGTAGTAAAAATGCATAGATTTCATAATAATTTTTCTTATTTTTTTTATGTAATTCTTGTATTAATTTTAGTTTATCTTCGCTTTTTGAAGATATTCTTGTATAATCCTTTTTAAGCTCATTTAAATTTTGTAGAAGACCCTTCATATAACGCATTCTATTATCATATTTATCTTCAGCTTCTTCATATGATTCAATCTTTTCCTTGAGAGAAGTAATTGCTTCAATATTATTTTTATTTTCTTGCTGTAAAATTATATTATTTTTGATAATATAGTCCTTGAACTCATTGTATTGATTATTTTCTTGTCCACCCATATCCTTTGAAATATTAATATTAATAGGTGTTTCAATTGTCATTATTTTTTAGTATTTTTTAGTATTTATTTTTTATTAATTTATTTGAATGTCAATTTTTTTTAAAATTGATTAATTTTTATTATTATTTTAAATATTAATTTAAGATAATAAAATGTGTTCTCATACACAAATTACGAATATTAAGGACTTTGAAGATATGTGCAGAGGAGATATTAGCAAAGAAAATATTACAATTTATAAGGAAATTTTAAAAGATTTGGATAAATGGTCTACTTATTATATATCAAATAAAAAGGATTTATCAAATATTAGAAAAGATTTTATTAAAATTTATAACGCTACATTTAGATCCAGAAGAATTGAAATGAAAAAAATGGACTTGGTTATTGTGTATAAAGATATGATTAATAATAAAGAAATTGAAAAAAATGATACTTTATCAATGCTTCTACAAAAGAAACCTAGTAGAAATATTTCAGGAATTACAAGTATTACATTAGTAATGTCCCCTCATCCAAATGGTCAATCATTTAGTTGTAAACATAATTGCTATTACTGTCCGAATGAGCCAGCGCATGAAGGTAATAATTGGCAAGATCAACCTCGTTCTTACTTATATCATGAACCAGCTGTTCATCGCGCAAATGAAAATGGTTTCAAAGCATATGAACAAATGATTTCTAGAATGAATGTTCTATATGCGAACGGACACACTGTTGATAAACTAGAAATTATTTTAGAAGGTGGGACATATACAGAGTATCCTCCTGAATATTTGGAAATTTATCATAGAGATATATTTTATTCAGCAAATACTTTCTTTGATACTAGCCCAAAACGTGAGCCATACAATATTTCACAAGAAATAGAAATAAATAAAACAGCAAAGGTTCATATTATTGGATTTTGTATTGAAACGCGTCCAGATGCGATTGATGATATTTGGATTCGGCGTTTCAGAGAATGGGGTGTAACTCGTATTCAGTTGGGTGTTCAACATGTAAATAATAAAATTCTTAAAAAGGTAAATCGTGGTCATACTATTGAACAAGCTATTGCTGCTATCAAAATGTTAAAAGAAAATTGCTTTAAAATTGATATTCATATTATGCCAGATTTACCAGAAGCTACACCACAAATGGATAAAGATATGTTCGATTATGTTTATAATGTAGTTCATCCTGACCAAGTTAAAGTATATCCTTGTGAAGTTACACCTTGGACTATAATCGAAAAATGGTATAAACAAGGCAAATACATTCCTTATTCAGAAAAAAATATGAATGATCTAATTGATGTTATTAAATATTCAATGAAAACATGCCCATCCCATATTCGTCTACCACGAGTAGTTAGAGATATACCGATATCATATATTGAAGCTGGCAACCCGTATTCAAATCTTAGACAAATGATAGATAATAGTTTTGAAAAAGAGAATTTTCATAGTATGGAAATTCGAAGCAGAGAGATTGGGCGTCATATTCAATATTACAATCAAAAAGCAAATATTAATGTAAAATGTATTGATAAAAGCGATGGAAAAGAGTATTTCATTTCTTATGAAAGTTGGGATAAAAAAGCATTATTTGGATTTTTACGATTAAGACTACCAAATTGTAAAAATCATAATCCTGTATTTACATGTATCAAAAACCACGCTTTAATTAGAGAACTACATGTTTATGGTCAGGTAAATGCTGTTGGTAGTAAAAACAATGGAGCTGCGCAACATAAAGGAATTGGAAAAAAATTAATTACTAAAGCAGAACGTATTACAAAACAACATTTCTACAAAGGTATTGTAGTAATTTCGGGGGAAGGAGTTAAAGGTTATTATGAAAATCTTGGATATAAAGAAATTGATACTTATATGATTAAAAATTTATATACAACTTATATTTTTGAATATACATTAGCTTGCGTTTTTGGAGGATTAATTGGTTTTATTATTCAAATTATTTGCGTTTATTATTCCGAATTTAATATGGTGTAAAAAAGATATATTAAAAAGATTTAAAATTATAAAATTATTTATCATCAATATACGTAGTAATGAATCTGTTGACATTTAAATGTTTTTTTAATAATATTTTACTAATACCACATGGATTTGGTAATACAAATACAGATACTAAATTCACACCTGGTATTTTAGAACCTTATATTAACTGCGCAAATACTATTTCAATTACAGAAAAAAATGATTTATTTACAAACTTAGATGAAATTTACAAAAATTGTAAAGAATACCCAGAAAACTCATTATTTATTGGAGGTGATCATTCAATTAGTATTTCAACAATAAATGCTGTATATAAACCAAAAATGAAAATAGTGTGGGTTGATGCGCATCCAGATATTAATACTGAAAAAAGTTCTATGAGTAATAATTATCACGGTATGCCTCTTAGTTTTTTAACAGGATTAGAAAAAAGTAAATATAATATTAATTTACCTTTTGAAGATATTTTGTATATTGGGATTAGAGATATTGATCCATATGAAAAGCAAATTATTGAAACGAAAAAAATTAAATATATTGATTCAAAAGCATCACCCGAAGTTATAGAAAAGACATTAAAAGAATTTATTGGTAATAATAAAGTTCATATTTCTTTTGATGTAGATGCTTTAGACTATCATAGTTTTAATTCTTGTAATACAAGAGTTCATAATGGTTTAAATATTATAAAAGCAAAATTTATTTTTGATACATTATTAAAATATGATATTAATAGTATGGATATTGTAGAAATTAATTTTATGAAAAGTCAAACATCAAATATTTTTCAAGATTTTGATACATTAAAATTTATTACTAATAATTATCATATTTTTAGATAATTTATATTAATAATATTATTATTATAATATAAATATTATTAAAATATAAATATTATTATATTATAATGAACACTCTTTTATTATTTGACGTAGATGGTACAATAGTTGAATCCAGTGAAAAAATTGATAAAGAAATGTCAGATATTTTAAACAAATTAAAAGATAAAAATTATGAGTTAGGTATTGTAGGTGGTGGTAAACTAGAAAAAATATTACAACAATTAGATGATAAGATATTATTCAAACATTATTTTAGTGAATGTGGTTGTGTTTATCATGTAAACAATAATATTACCGAAAAATTATGGTTAGAAGAAATTTATATGAAAAATATTAGATATCATCCAGAATATAATAATATTAATATATTAATAAAAACAACATTAAAATACTTATCAAATGTAGATTATACATTATCAGGGCATTTCATTGATTTACGTAATGGTATAATATATATATCTTTGATAGGTATGAATGCTACACAAGAAGAAAGAAAAGAATATATGGAGAGAGAAAAAATACATAATTATAGGTTAGAATTAATAAATATATTAAAGGAAAAAGCAAGAGAATTAAGATGTGAAAAAAATATTTCTATTCTTTTAGGTGGTAATGTTGGTATTGCGTTATACCCTAATGATTATGATAAAGAACAAGTATTAGAACATATTAATATAAATAATTATAAAGAAATATATTTTTTTGGTGATAAATACTTAGAAGACGGTAATGATTATAAATTATTAAATAATAAAAATATAATAGGGAAAAATATAGATACTATTGAAGATACAAAAAAAATTTTAAACGAATTATTATAATAAATTAAATATTTATTTATTATATAAATGTCTAATATTAGAGCTATTAGTGGTTCTTCTAAAATAGTTCATCGCAATCAAGG
>Ga0209119_1003172_pt1 | contig 14347 bp, 11 predicted proteins | sample COG_03_FD_184747 | JGI IMG/M metagenome (GOLD analysis project Ga0209119, IMG submission 184747) | Pelagic Microbial community sample from North Sea - COGITO 998_met_03 (SPAdes) (version 2) | ecosystem: Environmental > Aquatic > Marine > Neritic zone/Coastal water | place: Helgoland, sampling... | reverse complement strand
CGGTGCATAACGCAGGACTACACCAATAACAACCCAGGTGGGGACGCCAGTCAAGCCGAGGTTGTGAACAGGATTCACTTAGCTTCACAAGATGTAGGCGGCGGTATGAGTACAACCGAGCTAGCCACTTACGTCTCTTACTACGAGAACGGTTTATCAGAGAACAGCGACCTTTCCAGCACATTCGTCGGAGCGTTCCAGCAGTCCCCAAGTTGGGTGACTAAACCCAACGAGAAAGAGCTCATCAGTACGCCAGCCGACCCTCGCCTAGACGCGTACTGGGGAGCGAAGAGGTTCACGTGGTCTTTACGGGACATCCTGAAAGACCCCAGCAAGTCTCAGCACGCCAGCGTTCAAGACATTGAGGCCGCGCTGCGTGGCGTAGGAGTAAGGAAGCGGAGCGGTAAGTCGTACTGGGACCAGTGGGCTGATGTTGACCTAGCCGCGCAAACCAAGACCGACCGTGAGCGTGCCCTTTTCGTGCTCGGTCACGCAGTCCAAGGCTACGGACTGGATGGGGACACTCTGGACGCATTCAACGACCTGTCACGCTCCGGCTCCAACCACCCTGACGCGTCTAACGCGTACCGGAAACTAACCGGTGGTTGGGACGCTTCTGGGTTCGTCAGGGCCGGGTACGCTAATGTTGAAGCAGCCAGGGAAGCCGGAGCTGACGGTACGACGCGCGTATTCCTCGTTGGGGACAGTCTCAGCACCGGGGCGGTAGGTGAAGACTTCAAGTCACTCGGCTGGACCGTGAAAGCCCAAGCAGGCCAGACAGCAGAAAGGGGCCTGAACCGTTTAGGCGGGGACGAGTCAACGAACGCTGAACGGTGGGTTATTCAACTCGGCACCAACAACTCCCAACAGTTCGGGGCCGCTGATGTGAGTAGGTGGGTTCGGAAAGTTGAGCTGTACCGCAACCAAACAGAGACGCAACCACAAGTTACTTGGGTTCTCCCATACCGAGGCTCCGCTAGCAACCTAGGGCCCACAGAAGAGGTAGTGAACGCCTTGAAATCTCAAGCGGCAGGTAAAGATTGGCTCACCACAGCCGACTGGCCCGCTATCGCTTCCCAAAGCCCTGGTCTCCTACAAGATGACGGCGTGCAACTCACACCCGACGGTCAAGGGGCGTTCTACAGCCTCGTCACTTCCGGTGTCGGTTCCGCTACTACAGGGGACAGTTACTTCGGGTACGACGAGTGCATTGACACCACCACCGCTGAAGTTAACATTGTTGAGACTCAAGGACCTATCACCGTTACACCAACAGGTAACTACCGTAACTACTTAGGTGAGCTACAAGCCCAAGTACAAGCCGTGTTCACCCCTACAGAGCCCGGCACCTACCGCATTAGAGTAGGTGGAGAGTTCCTACGGAGTGCGAAAGTCTCCAGCAAGCTCACCCCTATCACCATCGGTCCGGAGTTCTACTCCGACGGCACCTACAACATCACCGTCAGTAAGCGCGAGACCGGGCCAGGCGGAGGTAGCTCCACAGCCGCGAAAGCAACCTTCACCGTGACCGTAGTAATACAGGCGGACATCAACACTGATGGTGTGGAGGTCTTTGACGGGGACCCAGGGCGTTTCACTGATGGCCCGGCGCTACCACAATCCGGTCAATGGGTCCCGCGCGTACTACGCACAAGCTACAACGCTGTGAAAGACCCACCGTGCGACGACGGACGCTGCGTATCCTTGTGCGCACAGCTGTCCGCACGTGTTCAAGGTCAAACAAACGGTTATTACAAAGGCCAAAGCAGAACGTGGGCCAAGACAATGTTCCTAGCTCTTCGCGACACCACTAATACGCAACGCGGGTTAATCGGCTCCGGAGAAGAGTTCACCCCACCTATTGGGGCGATGCTGTTCTGGAATAACGGCACCTACGGACACGTCGCCACATACGTCGGTGACGGGAAGGTTGTCACCAACTACGAGCCCAGCAAGACAGGCGTTGTGGTGATGCCCGCTGACCGCCTCGTTCGTGAGTACGGCAGCTACCTCGGTTGGATGGCTCCGCCGAAGTTCTGGCGTTCCTAAAAATAGTTCACGAAAACCCTTGCGTTAACAGCCTGCGCCGTCATGGTCCGCTAAACGGGAATAAGCCGATAGTTCATGAAAGAGGAGCCATCCATGCGCAAAGCCTTCACCCTTATTGAGCTCATAGTTGTGATTGCCATAATCGGTATTTTGTCGGCCATAGCAGGCATCGCATACAGCTCTTTCGTTAGCGCTAGTCACGACTCAGCCGCTAAAACCAATAGCGCGCAAGTGGTTCGCACCGGGGAAATAGTAGCTGTGGTGGATGGTTTCAACGCCGCTACTTTCATCAACGCCACAAGTAAGCTGCGTCAAGGCAACACGGTTTTCACAGTGGCTGACGAGTCCACCACACCGACAGAGTTATCTATCGTGGTAGCGGACGATGCGGTAGCTATCGCACTAGTGTCTCGTTCTGGTTCGTGCGTTTTCACTTTCGGTTTACAAGGTAGTGGCATAGTGGAGCAGCTGGTAGCTACCGGCACCGCTACTGGTTTCGTGGTGGAATCAACCGTAGTGGCTTGCTCCGCTAACGCTGCCCCTAAAGTTTTGATGGAGGTTGCTGAACCGCAGACTCAGCTAGCGGTAGTGGAGTCACGGTTCAACCCGCTGTTCACCCCCGAGCCGGTGGGGCCTGTACCCGTCACGCTTTGTAAGCAGGAGGTAGACGGCACCTACACAGAGGTAACAGTGATATATAACGATGTAGCCTCCTATCTATCACTGGGTTATGTGGAAGGTGTCTGCCCTGCACCCGTCAACCCGTTTGAGCGTCCAGCGGAAGAGCAAGCCTTATTCACCGCTGGCGCGCTCAACACAGCGAACAGCTTCACTCTCTTGGGTGACGTCGCAAGCATCTACGCTGGTGGAGGCCTGTCTTGCGCGAACTCCACCAACATTAGCGCGGTAGTTATTACCCCAGGGGGCGCGAACATCACTAACTCCTGCTCCCTTACAGGCTTATGGGCAGGTGGGAACGTACGCATCACTACGGGCGGGCCTTCTATCCCTGGCGGGGTGAGCGCAGTGGGGAACATTGCGGTCACGAACGGGCCCTTACCTTTAGGCCCCCTCACGGCAGGCGGGAGCGTCACAGGGAACACCGGTAGTAGTGAGGTGACCGAGAACGCTGATGTTCCCACTCCCCCGAACTTCTCCTTCCCCGTCCTGGGTTACGACGAAGATGACTACACGGGCTGGAACAGCATAACTTGGGAAGAATGGGTGAATGAGCAACGAGACCTTAACGGTGCTAAAGGAACCTTGAGTAACCCTTGCCGTATTAATGGCACACGGTTCTCCATGAATGGTGGATTAAACTCCCCGTCCGAACCAACCGTGGTAGATTCTCGCGCTTGCTCCACTGTGACCTGGACTGGTATTTCTGGTGCTGACCAGCTCACACTCAACAACGACTTAACGATTCTGGTGAACGACTTAACCAACACGAACGGGTTAGAGGTTGTAGCGGACAACCCGGTAACACTACGCATCATCAGCCCGCACACAGGGCTGGGAGAGTGCGGTAGTACTTCTGGTGGTTCCGTAAACTTCAACAGCGGCGGGTTCGACCTCACCGCCGGCGGTAACGTCTCCACGCTGATTTACGCACCGAACCGGGTTACTATCTCTAACAACTCCACCATCACCGGTCAGGTGTTCTCCTGCTCCGCGTCCATCTCGAATAACTTCACCTTGAACTATGTGCCGGTGACCTTCACACCGTAAGTTCGCTCGTTTGTCACAAAACGGTAACGCGTAGATTTGGTTTTCCGATAGTGGTGGTGGCACTGGGGAGTGCCACTAAACCTACGAAAGGAACCCACATGAATATGTCCACCCTTAAATCTCAGCGTTTTGCTGAAGGTAAGCGTGCCTTCACGCTAATCGAGCTCATCGTTGTCATCGTCATCATCGGTATTCTTGCCGCTGTTGCCGCTGTTTCGTACAACTCCTTCATCGCAGGTGCAAACGAGTCCGCAGCAGAATCCACCTACAGCCAAATTGGCAAGTTGGTCCAAGCTGACTCAGCACTCAACCAAGCAGTATCAGCAGACGTCGCCTACGATGCTGTGACTGATGGTGCTTTCTCCACGTTAGCGCCAACAGTTGGCTATGCAGCCGACATGCCTGACAATGTCGAAGTATTCCAAGTCTCCACCGGCGTTGTTACGGCAACCATTGATGGTCTCGCATGCATCGGTTTGACGAACACGGGAACCGGACAGGTTTCAGGCGACATCTCCTGTGCCTAATAACCGCTTAATACTTAATTAAGCACTCAGAACCCCCCGAGAAAATCTCGGGGGGTTCTTGCTTGTCGTATTCGCTCAGTAATAGCCGATAGTTAAAGCGGAGGTAAAAACGTGAAGAAAACAGTAAGCCTAGGTATCGCCGTTGGAGCAGCGCTCGTAGCTGCCGGTGGAGCGTATGTGGTGGTCTCGTCCGCACAGCCGGACACCATGCAGGTGTACTCCCTGACACAACCGCTCGCCGCTAACCAGCTCGTCACCTCAACAGACATTCAAGTACGCGAAGTAACACCCGACGGTGAGATAGACGTGTACATCACCGAGGAAGACCTGAACAACCAACTGTGGTTCGCCCAAGTAGGACTGCCCGCAGGCACTCCCTTAACCACCACTGTTGTGGGAACCGAGACGAAAACACAGATTGACCTCCCCGATAACACTGTCATCGCCAGCTTCGAAGCGGACCCCGCTAGCGCTGTCGCAGGTAAGGTTCAAGCCGGCAGTTACATCAACATCACCGCTGTGGGTGACGATGCGAACGGTGACGAAGTTGCCCGCATCATTCTGAACCGTATTTACGTCCTAGATGTCACCACGGACGTTTCCAGTGTCTCCAGCACAGGTAGCCAGAATGTGGATGACTCTGAGCAGCCCGGACCGAACAACCCCGCCATTTACGGTGGAATCCCGAGCCTTTACACAGTCGCCGTAACCAACGAGCAAGCCGCTAAGCTCGCCCTCGCCCGTAACGCTGACCTTTACATCACCATCACTAAGAAGGACGCAGTAGGGGAGCTGGATGTCTCTGTCACAGAGAGCGAAGTTTTCAACAGCGGACCGGTCCCCGCGACGACACTAGAAAGCGTCACCGAGGAAGCAACCGAGACCTCAGAGGCGACAGAAACCACTGATGAGCCCATCATTGAAGATGAAGTAGCAAACAGTGAGCAGACCCCCAACAATGAAGAGGTTGAGGAAGACCTAACCCCGACCGTCCCGCGGTAACCCACCGATAGTAAAGGTGGAGGACAAAAATGGGCACTGAACGAATCGTCGCAGTAGTAGCGGGAGGCAACTTCACGCAGCTCCTTAGCTTGGTATCTAGCGAATGGGAACTGAAGCGTTACAACACCGCGTCTGAGTTCCGTAAAGCGCTAAGCGCAGGAGACCTACCCGTACTGGACGGGGTCGTGTTCACGGACATCACAGGCGACAGCGTGAAAGAGATACTCTCCGCCACTGGTGGAGCCATCTTGCGTAGGTCTCCCGTAGCGGTCGTGTGCTTCAAAGAGCAGTCCGCGCAAGCTGTCACTGACAGCTATGACGCGTTCGAGGTAGCTCTCACTAACCACTTCCAGGCCCTGCAAGCGAAAGGTCTCGTAAAGGGTGCAAACCCCATAGAGACAACGAACATACACATCATTCCCGCCAGCGGCGGTCCCGCACAGCTACTACGAGACTTCGGCACCGACCTAGTCCGACCAATAAACGTGCCTGCGGAACTACCCCCAGCGTTCAGTCAGCCGTTCGAAGCACCGGACAGCTCCGGGTTCGCTTCCCACGCAACCACCGCTCCCGCTACAGGCGGGCGAATCGTCACCGTCATCAGTGATAAAGGCGGCTGCGGTAAGACCAGCGTCGCGTTAATGCTCGCCTCCTCCGTCGCGTTCCACACGGCGGTAGCGAATCAGGCTAAGAAAGTAGTGGTCGTTGATTTAGACAGGCAAAGCCAGCTCGGTGCTCGCTTCCCAACAGCGCACAGCAACATTGAGCGCTTACAGCACGATAGCGGTATTGAGGAAATACGAGCCGCACTACACCAGCACGAGCACTACCCCAACCTTAGCTTCCTTTTCGGTGGGGAGCGAAGCGGTGACCATTTAGCGCTACGCACTAAGGAGCTATACAGCAACATTCTTAACCAGTTGCAGGAGTACTATGACCTCGTTGTTGTTGATGGTTCCGTCGGCACGAGTAGCGACCCTGTCACCGTTATGGCCCAGCAGATGAGCGACGGGGTGTATTACGTTCTGGACCACGCGGTCGAATCATTACGGCTCGCGCAGCACTCCTACAACCTCACCGTCCTGCCCGTGGAAGACGGGGGCGTAGGTATCGCCCCGGAGAAGTTCCGTGTCATACAAAACCGCATCAGCACCGATAAGAGCCTGCGTAAAGAGTGGGAGAGCGTAGTGAACACCGAACTACCCAACATCACCACGGAAGTTGTTATCCCCGCCGCTTACGCGGAGATGGAGGTAGCGAACAGTCGTGAAGGCGGCATCTTAGAGCTGTGCGACACCAGCGACGTTCTCCGGGAACCTTTAAAGAAACTCGCAGTGAGCCTTTACCCAGATGTTGTGTACGACACGGCAGACCCAGTAAAGAAGAAGGGGTTGTTCCGTAAATAATGGACTTCGAGTTTGACGACCCCGCAGCACGGGCGCCCTCACCCACCACAGAGCAGGCGCCTACTGCCTTCACGCCCATCACTATGGAAGAACTCATAGCCCCGACCAACACTCTCGCCGTATCAGCGCAACCGTATGTAGTGGCCGCTATCCGTCACATTCAAGAAACCATCCAAGCCCGTGAAGACAGCCAAGAGTTCACCGAAGCCTTGGACCGTGCCCGCAGGGAAGGGGAGCACTTCCAAACCAAGCAGCGGGAAGTTAACGACCTAGTCACCGGGTGGCTTCGCGCCCAAGCAGGGATGGTCACTCCCGAACAGCTGCGCTGGGTGCGTGCACGGGTGAATGACTTCTTCCTCGCTGAAGGCCCCCTCGCGCCACTACTGCGCGATAAACGCGTCACCGAGGTTCTCGTCACGCACGCCCAGCCACACATAGCGCCAGGGCCCGCAGGGGAGACCTACACAGGGGGAACTCGCGTGGAGGTAGCAGGCATAGGTCTCGTAGACGCTCCGAGCGTACTATTCAACGACGATGAGGAAGTGCTCCAACTAGCGAAGTTCTTAATGCCGGACAACCCGCCGAACATCAGCGAACCGACCAGGAGCGCCACCCTAACTTCTGGGGCGCGTATTGAGGCAGCGCACCCGTGCGTAACCGACGGGAACACCTTCCTAGCTATCCGCCGTCACCCCGAGTCCGCTTGGACGATGAGCGACCTTATTGAGGTTGGCACCGTCAGTGAGGAGCTCGCCCGAGACCTAGCAGGGTATGTACGCCGGCGGTTAAACCTCGTCGTATCAGGAGGCACAGGTAGCGGTAAAACATCCCTACTGAACGCTCTCGTTCGTTTCATTGACCCGACCTTCCATGTGGCCATCATTGAGGACACGAAAGAGATGAAAACCCCTGATTACTTGTTCACTTCACGGCGCGTAGCTCGCCCCGCCCGCGGAGCGGTAGACGCGGTGAGCATCAGGTCTCACATCCGAGCAGCCCTGCGGTCTCGCCCAGACATCATTCTCGTAGGTGAGGTTCGCGGGGTGGAAGCCCTAGACGCAATGAAAGCGATGAACACAGGTCACGAAGGCTCAATGACTACCTGCCACAGCAACAGCGCTCACGACACGGTCCTGCGCTTAGAGACAATGATTAGTGAAAGCCAAGAGGTCAGTGAGAGTGCCGCTACGCACTCCATCGCTGCCAGCTGCGATGTCATCATATTCCAGTCCCGAATGCCGGACAAGTCACGCAAAGTCACTGGAGTGTACGAGGTGACAAAGCCCAGACTTGATGACACGCAACGCGTACCTTTCGTGGAACTCAAGCCCTTATGGCTGTACGAGAACGGAGAGTGGGTGCGTAAGGGCTCCCTTTCCGATGAGACCCTCCGTGTCCGCGCTGTAGCTGGCACGCAACCAGATGTCACAAAAGAGGAAATAGAAACGCTCAGCGCGCTGTAAGCAACCGATAGTTAAAACGGAGGCTTATTGTGATTGAACTATTAGTAGTGGTTGCTACTGCAACGCTCGTATTCACTCTCGTGACCGCCCTATTGGCACCAAAGAAGAGCATTTACGCGAAATCTGAAGAGCCCGCGTACCGTCGTTTAGCCACAGGTTGGTTTGAACGCTGGCATCAGCGCTGGTTATACGCCGGTTACGAGGCGTCCGCGAAGATGCCCGGTTGGGTGATGCTCGGTGCTATCGCCGGCTCACTGGTTGTTTTCTCCATCGTGAGCTCCCCGCTGATGGGTGTCGCGATTGCGGCAGCTGTCGCTGGCAGTGTCTGGACCTTCCTTGGGTCTCGGGTGCGTAAGCGAAACGAAAAAATCACCACACAGCTCGAGGACTTCTTAGACAGCGTCCGCGGCCACTTGGACGGGGCTGGGACGATTGAGCAAGCCATCCGTCAAGCCACTAAAACAACAGAAGCGCCGTTATCGAACGAGCTAAGACTACTGATTATTGACCTTGACGCTCGGGTAACGTTTGAGGATGCGCTACGACGCTTCGCGTTCCGTAGCCCTTCCCGTAGCGCCGCTTTCGCCGCCGCGATGATGGACATGGCTTACACCTCCGGAAGTCAGGAAATCCAGACGAACCTCACCGAACTCGCCAAGCTCATTAATGAGAACGCAGAGATGGCGGGCCAGATTAAAGGCGAGACGATGCTCCTTCGCGTCGCCGGACGGATGACGATGAGCCTCCCGTGGCTGATTGTTATCGCGAACCTCGTGATGATGAACACCGTGCCCGCGTGGACCTCCACCCTAGGCACCTTCGTTCTCTTAGGTCTCGTAGCAGCGACCGTGGGTCTTTGGTTCTGGTTCCGGTTCCTACAGCGTTGGGCGGTGGAAGTATGACCTGGTTAATCGTTGGTGCGGCCTTCGTCACAGTGTTCTTCCTTGTATTTGCTCTCACGCCAGCACGCACAAGCATTTACTCCCGTAAGAAGAAGAGAGACGCAACTAACCTGCCTTCAGCCGTGGGCGCCGTTGTTGGTGTGATGCCCAGCATCAGCGTGCCCGCGTCACGACGAACAAAACTCGCACAGATTCTTAAAGACAGCGACAACCCGTGGGGAGTTAGCGTTGGGGAGCTGCAAGCCTTATCCGTCCTGTCCGCCGCCGTCACAGCCGTTGCCGGTGCTCTGCTAGGAGGCCTCGTTGGCCCGTTGTACGGGCTAAGCACAGGTCTCGCCCCAGTGTTCGCAGTACTAGGAGCGGTTTTAGGGTTCATTCTCCCCGCGAACAGGTTGCGTTCAGCAGTTAAGCGTAGGCACCGTCGCGTGAGCGGGACGCTTTACGAAGCACTGGACCTTTTCTCTATGGCTACCTCCACAGGGTCTCCCGTACCGGTAGCTGTCGCGAAGACATACCACTACCTTCCCGAAGGCGACCTGCGTAACGAGCTAGGGCAAGTAGTGCGGGCCATACACGCGGGAGAGAGCTTCGAGGAGGCCATTGATGCGTTCGCGGAGCGCAACAATACGAAACGAGTAACCACTTTCGCTCGCACACTAAAGGACGCAAACCGTGACGGTCAAGACCGTACCGAGAAGCTTCGCCGTGAAGCAGGCGCTATCCGTCGTGACCAAGCAAAGCGCATCAAAGCACGCGGTAAAACCATTCAGCTACTACTAATCCCGACCATCCTTGTCGCAGCTTTAGGCCTGGGTCTGCTCGCGTGGATGTTCCCGTTCTTGTACGCCAATGACATTGGGGGCGTCCTGTGAGGCTAAAGAAAGCTCAACCGAACCGTTTACGGCGAGCAAGCGCGGAACTGGTCGCCCTCATTATGGGGTTCGCCCTCCTGATGTTCCTGCTCATCGTAGTTATGGGTAGCGCCTGGTACAAGGAGTATGTAAGCCAACCCATTGACACTGTCGTGAACACTTACACGCAACAGTTCGCCGCTTACGGTACTGATGAGCTCCCCGAGTACGCCTCCGTTCTTGCGGAAGGTGGGCCTTCCAGTATCACAGAGCGAATGCGAGAGGCACTCTTAGCGACAGGAAATGTTGCCAGTGTTGACAGGACGGTGTGTGGGCTTCTCACACCTACTGGTGTTGTACCTGGTCAAACCATTTACGCCGGTAGCGCGGTCGGGTGTGAAGTAGACGTCACCTTGTACCAGTGGCCGTGGAGTGGTGTAAACGACGGCACAAGCTTGCTGTTTGGCGCTGATTACAACGTGTTACGCACCGGCTTCACTGATAAGGGCGAGAACCCGAACCTGCGGTGACTTATGCATATTCATAGAACCCCACCCCGAGGCACGCGAGCGTTAGCGAACTTGATTATGACGATGGTCGTGTTCGTCATGATGGCTTTCGGAGGCCTGCTGTTTTACCACATGGACGGTGCTACTGACGCCCGTGCGACCTTTGACGAGCAGGTCGTATCAACAGCGAAAGCTGCCGCCTCCACAACTTACACGACCAACGACGGTCTCTTGCGTATTGATTGTGCGAGGGCGCAAGCCAAAGGCGAAGAGATTTACGCACTCCTACGCCAAACAAACCGTAGTCCTGTCAAATACCGGTACATCAACACGAGTTACACCCAGAGTGTGAACATCATCTGCCTACCAGCACCCGATGAAGGCGGTAGGGGAGTTCAAGTGAGCGTGAATGATGAGTTCGGCGGCACCTTCTTTACGAAGGGTTGGTTCCCTGCTTTTGAGATGAACGGGCAGAGCCAAGCTGACCTGGTGCTTTCGCAATAAACCAACCGATAGTTAAAGGAGAAGGGCACTAACAAGGAGCACACATGGCACTCATTAACAAGATGACACCCGAGCCGGTCAGCGCATCCGTTTTACAAAGCGACACTGGCTCGTCTTCCAGGCTGGAAGACCTAGTTACCGATAACACCCCGGTCGTTGAGGAAGAAGTCATTGCAGAGCATTCCACGCCAGAGCCAACGCAACCACTGGAACACCAAACAACAAGGCCGTACTTACAGGAGATGACTGTGTCGACCCCTGAACCCGAGCCGGAGCCCACCACCGCGCTATCCGCCGCGGATTACGAAGTGTGGGAGTCGTTAAAAGACCGCATCTTCGACACAGCCTGCACCGAGGTGAAAATCATCGCCCAGGACCCGAGCGAAGAAACCCCCTACAAGTGCCTGGTTGTCATTGAAACTGTCACTTACGAGGACCCGTCCGTTTCCTTCACAAGCCGTGAACAGTTTGAGCGAATCCTGGACGCTTTCATTCTCCCCGCCACCCGTATGGATTGGGTGAACAAGGACAACCTGCCACCCATCGTGGACGGAACCCTAGCCTTCACCGACGAGTATGAAGGAACCACTGACACCGTCCGAGGTCGCGTCCAACTTCGTTTCCCGCCAGTGACTTACGGCCCCAGCCTGGACATTATGAAGATTCCCAGCGTCGCTTACGACTTAGGCGACCTCGTGGGTAAAGGCACCCTCCCTGAAGGTATCGCGCTGTTCCTTGCGAGCGCGTGGCACTCGAAGTTCAACATCGTGTTCTCTGGAATGCCAGGGAGCGGTAAGACGACGCTCCTCAACGCCGTCACGATGTCCACCAACCCGATGGATGACGCCTCCACTATCTCCGGTGAGCTCGTTGCGGTAGCGCAGGAAGTAGATGAACTACCGCTCACACACCTGTCCACTTTGAAACTATTCACTTGGCAGAACACCGCTCATCAACAGGACACTGTGAATGACGGCTCTATGAGCTCCATCTTGAACTCCATCAAGCGTTCCCGTCCGTCCCGGTTGATTACAGGCGAGTGCCGCGGTCCGGAGATGTACGAGCACCTACAAGCCTCCACCATCTTCGACGGTTGTATGACCACCGTTCACGCGAACACCTCACAGCAGGCGATGGACAACATGGTCACAATGAGCGCCGCTAACTCGGACAGCCCTGGCGTGGTCGGGTGCCAAGCCCTAGTCGGCACGGGTGTTGACATAATCGTTCAGCTTGGTATCCACAAGAACAAGCGCATCGTCACCGAGGTGCTCGAAGTGAGCCAAGGTACGAACAGCCAGGGAATTCTCCAACGGAACATGCTGTGGGAGTACGACTACGAGAATGGAACTCCTGAAGCCCCCAAGTGGAAGAAGGGTGAATCTGGCCCAGGCCGCGGCTTGCAACGCAAGTTGGCTCTCGCGGCTCAGGCGGACTTCTTTAAGGCGTCATAATGACGCGCCTCACCGCCCCAGATTTACACGAGCTAGTACCGCTAGTTCAAAGCGACGACCCTCGTGAGCGTGAGCGTGGCCAAGTAGAGCTCCTATCCCGCGGTGCCGCTTTACTCCAGTACTGGGCGCAAGCCGAGTACGACCGTCACCGAACGCAGTTCCCTAGCTTGGAGCGCGAAGACGTGCATGCCACTATCACCTTTCATTATCTAACCGCCTTGGATGACATCGACATCACGCAGGTGAAGAACAGTGGCGTGAACTGGTTATACAACCGTGTTACATCGCGCAGCCGTAGGGAGATTATGGACAAGTACGGGACCGTGCAGTTCTCTCGTTATTTTCTTGAGAACGCTCGTCGTACTCGGGCGATTATTAACAGCCTCACAGATGAACTAGGCCGCTTGCCAACCGACGAGGAGATTTACGAGCGTAGCAAGAGACCTACTGGAGGGATGCTCGGGCCGAAGGACCGCCACTTGCAGGAACGCAAGCCTTTATCTATGTCTTTCATTAAGCGCTACTGGGAGAACTCGTCCGCGTTAGAGATGGGGGAAATGCCTCAAGATTACGAGCTTATGGACCTTAGCGATGTGGCGCCGGAAGGACCTGACGCTGATTTGCTTCACGCACTATACCGTAAAGCAGCCCAGCAGGCAGGGGTGACGGAAAAGAACCTAGCTGTCGTGTTCGCGGTTTTTGGTCTTTATCCGTTCGAGGAGTCGCACACTATGCCACAGGCCTCGAAGAAACTAGGAGTGAGCACAGAGCACGGTCGTAAATGCGTGCGAGCTTGGGCTGTTATGTGCAATCAGCAGAACGGCCCTTTCCACCTAGCTATGGAAGAGGTTAGTGAGGAAAAGCTTGACGAAGCTGGATTACTCACCACGCTGTATGCACTACGGACCGCTCCCGTAGTAGGGGACTGGTCAGTCCTTACCGGCTGAACGACCAACCGGGTGTCTTCTTCGTTTTACCTACAAAAAAAATAGTTCACAAAACCCTTGTCCTCAGCAGTGTCGCCGTCACAGTGCTGATTACGTCAACTACCGATAGTTACGTAGAGACCTAGGGAGTTACAATGAGACTGACGATACAAACTTTAACGGCAACATTAGCTTTTACCCTGATTGCTTCAGGCCCTGCCTTAGCAGTGGGTGATGAGGTGGCCGTGTTGGAGAACACCACGGAAGCCACAGTCGAGGAACTACTTGCCGATGACGCGGCAGCAGCCGACGTTGTTATCGTTAAAACAGTAGATGGTGAAATTTTTACCGGTGAAGTAACACCGCAGGAGCGAGCAGAGCTCAACGCATCAGAGGAAGTGCTTATCGTTGAGGAAGACAGCCTCGTAACGATAGCTGACTACAACTGCAACACTGAAAGCGTGTGGGCAACCAACTGTCAGTACTGGGGCCTGGACAGAATCAACCAAAACGCACTCCCCTTAGACGGATACTACCCTCGCGATGGCAACGGTAGCGGGGTCGTAGTTTATGTCATCGACACCGGTATCGACTACACACACAGCGAACTCACCAACGCTCGGTCCACAGGATTTGACGCCGTCGACAACGACACTGACCCTATGGATTGCAACGCTCACGGTACCCATGTCGCCGGCATTATCGGTTCGGACCGCTGGGGTGTAGCACCAGAAGTTACCCTGGTTGGGGTACGAGTACTTAACTGTGGCGGTACAGGGACCGTTTCCGGCCTCATTGAAGGGCTCCAATGGGTTACCGACAACCACGCTGGTTCATTCCCCGGCCAAAAAGCTGTTGTGAACATGTCCGTATCCGCGAACCGGTCAGGAAGCCTGAACACCACGGTCGACCTTGCAGTTGCAGCCGGTATCACCGTAGTTGCAGCAGCAGGCAACAACGGCGCCGACGTTAGTGCCTACTCCCCCGCGTCCGCTGCGTCAGCGATAACAGTTGGTGCGTCCGACT
>Ga0209119_1003149_pt1 | contig 14424 bp, 9 predicted proteins | sample COG_03_FD_184747 | JGI IMG/M metagenome (GOLD analysis project Ga0209119, IMG submission 184747) | Pelagic Microbial community sample from North Sea - COGITO 998_met_03 (SPAdes) (version 2) | ecosystem: Environmental > Aquatic > Marine > Neritic zone/Coastal water | place: Helgoland, sampling... | reverse complement strand
ACAGTATTCCATTGGACCCTTCTATCGAGCATTGCATACAATTTAGTGACATACCTACAGTAGGGTTTGTTGGCCAGCTTGTTGAGCAAAAGAATTTGTCCTGCTTGGTGGATGCCTGGTTATTGGTAAGAAAGGCAGGATTTGAATGCCGTTTGTTATTGATAGGAGACGGGCCTGAACGAGGTATGCTGGAAAGGAAGCTCACACTATCAGCACCACGGGATGCCTGGGCTATCACTGGGTGGCAAGATAACCCGGAGTCTATATTGGATAGGTTGAGTATTTTTGTTTTGACTAGTCATTTTGAGGGACTTCCATTGAGTTTGGTTGAAGCTGCTGGACGTGGAATTCCGTGTGTAGTTGCACCATTTAACGGTGCTTTTGATGTTGGAAGACATGCTCACTGGGTTCGGGTTGCTAAGGATAATTCGGTCGCAGAGATTGGAAAGTTAATGATTGATATATTAAATAGTTTAGATAAGAATGAACAAATAGTACAATCTGATCTAGATGCATTTCGAGCACATTTTTCTTTAAGAAGGATGGCAACTGAGGTTGCTACGGTGATGGGCTTATGAAGCGTCAAATACATGTAGTAGTTTTTTTTATAAACGTTGGGTTTTATCATGCTGCTCGTCTTCGCGCGGCTGCTATGGCATGCGATCGTGTTGGATGGCGATTAACAGCTGTGCAGTTGACAAATGATACGCTTGCACACCCTTGGGGGCATACTAAACAGGATACTGGTTTTCAATTAATCACATTAATTAATAAGATTAGTGGTGAAAGTATGGTTAAAGGTTTACCTCAAGTCTCTCAGGGAATTGTGGACCAATGCATAGAGTCTCTAAAACCCGATGTCGTATTTCTTCCAGGTTGGTGGTTCGAATTGTCTCGCAAAGTACTTCGTTGTATTGGACGGAAAAATATACCAGCAGTTGTAATGTCTGAGAGCAAACGTGACGATGTACCAAGGATTTGGTGGAAAGAGCGTATAAAGGCGTGGCTTTATGTTAAGAAGTTTTCTGCTGCGCTTGTTGGGAGCGATTTACATGCGGATTATTTGTGCTCTCTTGGAATTTCAAGACACTACATATTTAAAGGCTATGACGCAGTCGATAATGCTCATTTTAAGGAAGCCGCCAATTTTGCGCGAACGCATGAACTTGAGGTGCGAGCCAAGTATCAGAAGATGCCCCAGAGACCATTTTTCATAGTTGTGCTGCGTCTAATGCCAAGAAAAAATGTGTTGCGATTACTTAATGCCTATATAGAATATAGGGCCAATTGTACCGAGATACCTTGGGATATTGTGATCTGTGGTGATGGTGAGCAGAGCGCTGTATTAGAAGAGGCTGTATGTGATAATGGTCTAGAAGACTCTTTCCATATGGTAGGTTTTTTGGCCTATCAAGAGGTTGGTCATTGGTATGGGCTTGCGGCTGCTTTTATCCATCCGGCACTTAAGGAGCAATGGGGTTTGGTTGTTAATGAGGCCTGTGCTGCTGGTCTTCCTATACTTTGTAGCCAAACGGTTGGCTCTCGTTATGACTTGGTCTGCGAAGGAAAGAACGGATATATTTTCGATCCGACAAATGTCACTGACATGGCGAAATGTTTACTCAGAGTTCATGCCGTTGGGCAAGATGCTCGTGATCGAATGGGTCAAGAAAGTCAAAATTTGGTTGAATCGTGCTCTCCAGAGAACTTTGGTAGTGGACTTATATCTGCCACGCAAGTTTTGTACGATGTTGTGACTGACGAGTGAAGAATCAAGAATCTCTGTTGCGCGTATTACATGTGCTGCCAACGAGGGCATCTGAATTTGGTGGTCCAGTGTTTGTCGCTGAGGCGCTTGTAGAGGAGTTGAAGCAGCAAGGTGTTGAGGCAATGCTTTATCCGCCTTTGATTAAGAATGGCCAACGTACATCTTTCATTGAAATCCCAGAGCTCGTGAGGCGAAGTAATTTGGTCCACATTCACGGGCTCTGGAATCTACCTGCACTCATCGCAGCCAGAACTGCGAGAATAGCTGGAATTCCATACATTGTGACTCCCCATGGTATGCTTGATAGGTGGTCATTACAGAGGAGTAAATTAAAGAAATTGGTTTACGGTTTTTTCTTTGAACGTAAAAATTTATTGGCTGCAGCAAGTGTTCATTTTCTAAACAAAGAGGAGCAGAATGAAGCTGAAGACTATGGGATACAGATCAAATCCTTTGTCTTGGCTAATGGTGTTGTTGCAGAGAATTATACCTCATTACCGGATAGGATGAATTTCCTCCAACATCATATAAAACTGGAAAACAAGGTGTTAGCACTCTTTCTTGGGCGTCTGCACCCCAAGAAAGGGTTTGATATCCTACTCCCAGCTCTCGCAAAGGCTGTGGTAAAAGCACCCAATCTTCATCTTTTGATTGCTGGTCCTGATGAAGTTCAATACAAAACTGAACTGCTCAAAATGGTAGACCAATATCATCTAATAGAGAATGTTACGTTCTTGGGTATGGTGCAGGGGAAGGTCAAAAAAGAGATTTTGTCGGCTGCTGATTTTTTCGTTCTGCCATCACACCAAGAAGGGGATTCAATTGCGGTCAAGGAAGCGATGGCCAGTGAGTTGCCAGTGGCAATTACACCTGCTTGTCATTTTCCCGAAGTTATGGCTCAAAATGCCGGACTTGTGGTGCGTCCTGATGTTTATGAATGGTCGCGTGTTTTGATTCAGCTGACGGAGGATGGAAGAAGTCGGCGAAAAATGGGCATGAATGCTGTCAAACTTATCGATGAACATTACACGTGGAGAAGGATTACAGGAACATTGAAGCGTATCTATGAAGATATCATAGAAAGAGGGCATTACAATGGCTAATTCTTGTGTTTATGCTAAGCTTCCCCGTGGTGGACTTGGAAATAAAATGCTTGTTTGGGCACGTGCGCTTGTTTTTTCGCAGAGAAATAGCCTACCATTATTTGTTTCTCGGTGGGCTGAAGTAAAATTGGGGCCTTTCCTGCGAGGTGAAAAAAGTAAAAGACAATATTGGGGCTACTTTTCAGGGAAAAATAACCCAGGAATTATTCAGAAAATTTTATTTTATTGTTTGTATGAAAAAGTTCATGAACCCTCTACTAAAAAAGTTTTATCGCCAGGGTCAGGTAAGAAATTATATTTTTATGACACCGTTCCTGATTGGAATGATTATTTTGATGGGTTAAGGGGCCATGAAGATCTGATTAGAGTTTCATTTTTCTCAATGCTGACTGCTAAGTACCGTGAGATTCTTGCTAATGAAAAAACTCCAGTGGTTGCGGTACACGTTCGCAGAAGTGACTTTCGAGAATTGAATCCTGGAGAGGTTCATAGTGAAAGCTGTAATGTTCGTACGCCAATTCAATACTATCTCCGCACTATTGAATTGCTTCGTTCTGAATCAGGCCAGGCCTTGCCCGTAACAATTTTCACCGATGGCCACAAAGAGGACGTTTTAGAATTGCTGGCGCTTCCCAATGTCACTTTGGCGGACCCAAATCCAGACATAGTCGACCTTCTATTAATTTCGCGAGCGAAATGCATAGTAGTTTCTGCCAACAGTACGTTTAGTTACTGGGCAGCATTCTTATCTGAGGCATTAGTAATAACTAATCCTGTGCATGAAATAAATATTCGTTCGAAAGATTTGAGGGAAAATTTTTTCGAAGGTCCGACGCATGACCACTTAGGCTCCTGCGATTTGTTCAGAAAAAATATCGCAAGATTGAAGCTTAAGGGACTAGAGGTTTATAAAGGAAATAGTTTTTAGTGGTGCTGGGTGTATAGGCTCGTAAATGAACAAATATTACTTCGTACTACAACGTGCTGTTAACGTTTAATAATTTGTATCTGACTACCTTGAGGCTGTGTTTGATGAAGATGATAATTGCTGATTATAACAGAGCTTGAGGGTTGTGATTAGTATGTTAATGCTACCTCATAGTAGCTGGTATTGACCCAGAAGGAGATATTATTAGATATAGTGTTTTGCCAATTTATTAGTTTTTTAATATAACTTTATGCTAACAAAACTATTGTTTATTGCGGAAAATTTAATAATTCTCCTTATCTTTTATTAATAGTTTTAATCGTTATGAGGATGGTTATTATTCCTGAAAACTTTAGTGTTCCTGTTGTCATAAGATTATGCATTTATCAAGTAATATCATTTGACAAAATAAAACTAAATACCAACTGATTTTTTTACATTTAATTTTTGGAGACAATATGAGTTATATTCTTGGAATAAATTCTTTTCATGGAGACGCCTCTGCATGCATTCTCAAAGACGGTGTTTTGTTAGCAGCTGCTGAAGAGGAGCGCTTTTTGAGAGTCAAGCATTGGGCAGGTTTCCCAAAGCAGTCAATTTCTTATTGTTTGCAAGAAGCAGGAATTTCAATTAGTGAGGTCGCTACGATAGCATTAAATAGCGATCCGAAAGCTAATTATTTTCGGAAGATAACTCATATTTTGAGATACAGGGTTGACTTGGCTCTGGTGAAAGATCGTTTGCTTAATTCAGAAGCTCGAAAAACGCTTGCTCAATCAATTGAAGAGTCCTTTCCAGGTCAAAAATTTAATGGACAAATTAAGCATGTAAATCATCATATGGCGCACCTTGCGTCGGCGTTTTATACCTCTCCATATGAGCAGTCAGCCGTTGTTTCGATAGATGGCTTTGGAGATTTTTCTTCAGGTTGCTGGGGGGTTGGAAATGGATCAAGCATTTCCCTTGGAGGAAGTGTCTATTATCCACATTCTCTTGGAGCTTTTTATCAGGCTATCACACAGTTTATTGGATTTCCAAATTATGGAGATGAGTACAAGGTTATGGGCTTGGCACCCTATGGAGAAGTAAAATATTTAGATAAAATGAAAAAAATTGTACTTTTACAAAAAGACGGTTCGTACAAACTTAATCTTAAATATTTTATTTTCCATAGGAAAAAAGTTGCCTATGAGTGGAATAATAGTAGCCCTTCTGTTGGAAGACTGTTTTCCGATGCGCTGGAAGATATGCTGGGTAAAGCTAGACAAAAAGATGATGATTTAACTCAGTTTCATAGAGATATAGCAGCGTCCGCACAGGCTATGTTCGAGATAGCTTTGTTTAATATGCTAAATAAATTATCAGATACAACTGGATTAGACTCTATTTGTTTGGCTGGCGGATGTGGTAATAATTCAGTGGCTAATGGAAAAATTCGAGCGAATACTAAGTTTAAAAATGTTTATATTGCGGCTTCATCAGGCGACGCTGGAGGTGCGATCGGAGCAGCTTACGCTCACTATCATGAAGATAATGTTCGAAATGTCACCAAAACTGCAATGGAGCACGCTTATCTAGGGCCTTCTTATACCAATGAACAAATTGCTGAGTTAATCAAGAGACATAGTGAGAGTCTTACAAAAGCAGAGTTTAGCATCATTAAAACTGATTCATTAGATGATTTGACTGAAAGAACGGCTACAGCGATTGCTGAAGGAAAAGTGGTTGGATGGTTTCAGGGTAGAATGGAATGGGGACCTAGAGCGCTAGGGAATCGATCGATTCTAGGTGATCCAAGAAGAGCTGATATGAAGGAAATATTGAATGTTAAGATAAAGCGTCGAGAATCTTTTCGGCCATTTGCACCATCTATCTTAAGAGAAAGTGTGAATGAATGGTTTGAAGATGATGATGAAGTTCCTTTCATGATGAAAGTATTTCCAGTAAAGTTTAATAAGCGAAGCGAGATACCGGCTGTGACTCATGTTGATGGGTCAGGGAGACTCCAGACGGTCTACAAAAAAACGAACCCGCGATACCATGCTCTGATATCTGAGTTCTATTTGATGACTGGGGTTCCTATATTGCTGAACACTTCATTCAATGAAAACGAGCCAGTCGTATGTACTCCAGTGGAGGCTCTTGATTGTTTTTTAAGAACCAAGATGGACGTAGTAGTATTAAATGATTATTTTATTTTTCGTCATTAAAAATACTGAATATTTTGATGGTTAAATAGCTTTGTCAGAATAAGTAACTTCATAATACTATATTTATTAATATTATCTTAAGTAAGCTATATATGTTGGGCAACTAATTGTCTTGATAAATTTAGCTTGTTATTAATATTTATGATTGAGTTTCTTAATAAGGGGAAATATCTTGAAAGTATCCATTATTACGGCTACCTATAATCGAGCGAGCACGATAGTTAGGGCGCTTTCGAGCATTAAAAACCAAACATTCCGTGATGTTCAGTCTGTCATTATTGACGGAGCCTCTCAAGATAATACTATTTCATTAGTCACATCGTTGCTAGAGGAGAATGATTTTCTTCAATCTGAACCAGATCTAGGCATCTATGACGCATTAAATAAGGGGCTTGCGGTTGCGGAGGGAGAAATTATAGGTTTTTTGCATTCGGATGATTTTTATACTGACAGTAATGTTATATCTGAGGTGGTTGATGTTTTCTCTGATGATACTGTTGATGTGGTGTATGGTGACGTATGTTTTTTCTCTGGTCGTAATGTGATGAAAATAAAACGGAAATACCAATCAGATAAACTGTCGAAGAGAAATTTAGCTTGGGGAAAAATGCCGGCACATCCTGCGATATTTATTAGGCGCAGAGTTTACAAAAAAATAGGGTGTTTTGATACGGGCTTCAAAATAGCTGGTGATTATGAGTTCTTGTGTAGAGTTATAAACTACGCTGATTTAAAGTCTATTTACATTTCTAGAGTATTTATAAATATGCAAATCGGTGGTATAAGTACAAGTGGGTTTAGTAATACTATTTTACTTAATAAAGAAGTGTTAAGGGCAATACGTAAGAATGGTATATACACAAATTTATTCATGATACTTTCAAAATACCCTTCAAAAATTATGCAGTTTATAAGAACATGAAGGTTATGGTAACTGGAGCAACGGGCTTTATTGGCTCTGCATTGGTTAAATATTTGTCTAATATTCCGGGTCTTTCACTGGTTGCTATGGTGCGTACAACAGTGGACATTTCCACCGAGAATACGGTTGAGTTTAGATATGGAGAGATTGGATCTTCAAATAAGATAGATATTAATTTGAGTGATATTGATGTAATCATTCATACTGCGGGGCGTGCTCATGTTATGAAGGACATTTCCGCGAATCCAATTGAGGAGTTTCGTCGTGTAAATACTTTTGGAACCCTTAATTTGGCTAGACTCGCTGCGAATTCAGGTGTTAAGCGTTTTGTGTATTTGAGTTCTATTAAAGTTAATGGGGAGGGTACAGATTTAGGAGTTCCTTTTTCTGTAAATAGTAAGGTAAATCCTAGTTGCCCATATGGTATTTCTAAGTACGAAGCAGAGATTGGGCTTCAAGAAATTTCTCGCGAGACAGGTTTAGAGGTGACGATTATAAGACCTCCACTTGTTTATGGGCCTGGCGTTAAGGGAAATTTTAATACTTTGATTAATGTAGTATTGCGACGCATCCCTTTACCGCTTGCCACAATAAAAAATAATCGGCGCAGCATGGTTGGGCTTGATAACTTGTTAAGCATGATAGCGGTGTGTGTGCGTCACCCTAAGGCCGCAAATCAGACTTTTTTAATAAGTGATAAGGCCGATCTATCAACCTATAGTTTATTAAGGTTGCTAGGGGCTTCGATTGGTAGGCCTGTTGTTTTGTTTAAAGTTCCCGCTGTGTTATTAGAGTTAATGGCAAAATTTTTTGGCATGGAGGCTAAGGCGCAAAGGATTATTGGTACATTGCAAGTGGATATTTCACATACTTGCTGTCAGTTAGAATGGGACCCTCCTTTCAGTGTGGAACATGGTTTGAAAAGGCTGAGAGAAAAGCCAAAGTGATGCTTTTAAATAAGCGCAATTAATATTTTTATGCCTGAGAATGCCATAAAGTTTAAGGATTTTAAATGAATATATTATCATTAATAGGTAGAAGTCTGCCTTTGTTTGAGGAAGATTTAACAGTTGCAGATACCCGCCTCAAGGGTCTGATTTCCAAAGGACGGTTTTTAGTAATAGGAGGTGCTGGTTCAATTGGTAAGGCATTGACTAGTGAGATATTTAAACGTGACCCAAGGGTTCTCCACGTGGTTGATATTTCGGAAAATAATATGGTTGAACTTGTGCGTGATTTGCGTAGTTCAGTCGGTTATGGAACCGGCGAATTTAAAACGTTTGCGCTGGATTGTGGAAGTGCTGAATTCGAAGCATTTATGGTTTTTGAGGGTCCATACGATTATGTATTTAACCTATCTGCACTCAAGCATGTCAGAAGTGAGTCAGACCCGTTCACGCTCATGCGCATGATAATGGTAAATATATTTAATACCATCAAGATTTCACGTTTAGCAAAAGAAATGGGCGCCAAGAAGTACTTTTGTGTATCAACTGATAAGGCTGCAAACCCAGTTAATATGATGGGTGCAAGCAAGAGTATTATGGAAATGTTTTTAATGCGCGAGAGCCTAACGCAAGAAATCTCAATGGCGCGTTTTGCGAATGTAGCATTTTCAGACGGGTCTTTGCTTCATGGTTTTAATCAACGCTTTGCTAAGAAACAACCAATCTCAGCTCCAAATAATGTTCGGCGTTATTTTTTAACACCCCAAGAATCTGGAGAATTATGTTTGCTCTCGGGGTTACTTGGGTATAATAGAGATATATTTTTCCCAAAATTAAGTAAGAAATTAGATCTAATTACATTCCCTGAGATTGCAACTCGATATCTTTGGGAGCGCGGCTATGACCTTTATGAATGCCAGTCAGAAGATGAAGCGCGTGATCGGGCAGAAGACTTGATTGCAAATAAGTATTGGCCTTGTTACTTCTTTGACACTAACACAACTGGTGAAAAAGACTTCGAAGAGTTTTTTACTGATAGCGAAGATTTAGATATGGAACGTTTTAAAACGATTGGGGTTATCAAAAATCGACCTGATTTTGATGAGTCTAAGTTAGATGAATTCATAGATGGTATTGAAGCTCTGAGGAATAAATTTGTTTGGACCAAAGATGATATTCTTAAGTTGTATTTTGGGCTTCTGCCTGAATTTGCACATTTGGAAACTGGTAAATATCTAGACGAAAGGATGTAAGATTGGATCGTTTTTTTGATATTTTATTTTCTGGACTAGCATTAATTCTATTTACTCCTTTGTTTGTAATTATAGTAGTAACACTTAAGTTATCTGGTGAAGGTGAGGTACTCTTTTTACAGGAACGAGTAGGTAAGGGAGGTAAGAAATTCAAGCTGTTTAAGTTTGTTACTATGCAGAAAAATAGTCCCAATATTGGCACTGGCACGGTTACGATAAAAAATGATCCAAGAGTGCTTCCAGTAGGTAAATTTTTGCGTAAAACCAAAATGAATGAACTGCCGCAGCTGTTGAATGTTTTATTTGGCGATATGAGTATTGTTGGCCCAAGGCCGCTTACTACTCAAACATTTGAGGCTTATTTGGAGAGTACTCAGTATCTTATAGTACAAGTTCGCCCAGGGCTCTCTGGGTTGGGTTCGATTATATTCCGTAATGAGGATGAATTAATGTACGAGGCGACAGCTTCTATTGATTACTACATAAATACTATAGCCCCCTTTAAGGGAGCGCTTGAAGAGTGGTATGTCTTGAACAAGAGTTTATATATTTATTTTTTAGTAATTATTGTTACAGTTTGGGTGATTATTATCCCAAATACAAAATTAGTGTGGAAAATTTTTAAAGCTTTGCCAAAGCCACCCGCAGGCCTAGAGAAGGCACTGAAATTTATTAACTAATTATTTTAGCTTTAATTTCTTCTACTTCATACTGCTATATATCGTCAATGCTGCATGGCAATCGACTCCATTTGCTAGTCCCCTTAGAGCATTATCCCTTCAAACGGCTCAACTTTTTTAACAAATCAATTACTGTCTCTATCCTAAATGAATGGCTGTTGAGCACTGTTTCATCGGAATTAATTTTTTAGGTCCTTTTGCAGTGCTTTTAAGTTGGTGTTTTATCCGGATAGATTTAGGTTATTCCCAAAGTGTTCTTGCCTGCTACGATACCTATATAAGTATCGATACCGTCAATGAGTTTTATGTGATATGGTTGTAAAGGTTTTGACCTTTGTTTCCAGAGAATTTTTCATTCTATCGTGCAATGAGTTAAATGGTATATGATAAATATATTTATAAAATTTTACAGACTAATATAACAAATTTTATGTTTAAACTTTTCTTTTCTTATTGTTGTTGCTATTATTTAATTTTAGATATTGATGTTGGTAATGTATAACAATCAGGAAAATAATTATGACAACGAGATTGATTTAAAGGATTTGTTTTTTACGCTTTGGAAAGGCAAATTTTATATAATTCTTGTCTCGATTGTATCTGTTGTTATTGCGGTTAATTACCTTCAAACTGCGGAAAGAAAATATACGGTTGAATATAATCTAAAAGCTGTCAGTGAAAAAGAAAATAGACAATCAGTCTCTAGGTTGAGTGGTCTTGCATCAATTGCAGGCATTCAATTGCCAACTAGTTCAGGCACTGATTTTAACATATTCAAAGAACTTATAACATCGGTAGAAGTTTCAGAAATAATCTTTGAAAATAAAAAAATCATCAGAGAAATATTCAGTTCTGAATGGGATGAGACACTCAATAATTATTCAAGACCTCCAAAAAGCAAATTTCGGGCTTTTATTAGTGATGCAAAGAAATTATTAACCGGAAATTATGCTGTAAATTATATGCCCCCTAATCCAAATAGATTAGCTATTTTTATAAGTAAAAATATTAAAATAAGTGAAGATAAAAAAACTGGTTTTTTAAAATTTGCAAGTGAAACATCAAGACCGGAATTAATACTATCAATTATTACTGAAGCGACCAAAGTGAGTGATAAAATTATGAGGCAGCGTTATGTTGATTTTGCAACAGAACCATTAGTTTTTTATAAAGAAAAGATACGTACAGCACGTTCTCGAGAGCATCGGGAAGTTTTAGCAGAACTTATAAGTCAAGAAGAGCAAAAACTTATGCTTGCTATGCGGGGGAAATATTTTGTTGCAGAGCCTTATATAAAACCTACAATAAGTCCATATCCAACAGCACCAAAGCCTAAATCAATTTTGACACTTTCACTAGTATTTGGGTTTTTTCTTGGGGCGGCTCTCGTATTAATTCGACATGCAATAAAGAAAGATAATTAATGAGAACTCTAATTTTTAGAAATTTATCTTTTATTATTTTATTAGCTTTGTGGCACCCAAGTTTTGCCCAATCAATTAATGATGTAAATCTTCAAAAACTGTTAACTGAAAATTCGACAATTACAAAAGGTATTCCGCAACAAGATAAAACCACTTACGACAAAAAGCTGATATCAAAAAATCAAACTGTAGCAAATACGGATGACAATCTTCAGATAGGTTTATCTCAAGTCATTAACCAAAGAGAAGTTGATGAAAAATCTATGTTAATGAGATATTTTTACGCTCTTATTGGAGAAGATTTAAATATTTATGGATCAAATGAATTTAACCAGCCACAAGATGATGGTTTGCTTTTTTTTAATACTATCGGAAAAAACTATCAACTGGCGCCCGGTGATATAATTCAGATTACAATAGCTGGACTGAGTCCATCTAACAAAAATTATCAAGTTCTGAATGATGGAACTATCACTCTTGAAAATATATATCCTTTAAATGTTAATAATTTAAACTTGAATCAAGTCAGAAAATTAGTTCTTGAAAAAATTCAATTTGACGATGCATCCGCTGAAGTATTTGTTAGATTAAATAACGCTAGATTAGTAACAGTACAGATTTCTGGTAATGTAAAATCTCCAAGAACTATTGCTGTACCAGCATATACTCCACTAAGTAGAGTTATTGGTTACTCAGGAGGTATCTCTGATAGTGGTTCATTACGGAATATTTCATTAAGCCAAATTGGTGAAGAAACACAAACAGTAGATTTTTATGATTTTTTACAAAACCCATCATCAGAATTAGACCCGCTAATAAAAAATGGTGCACGCATATTTATTCCATTTAAGGGGACTACAATTGCAGTAACAGGACTTGTAAACAACCCTGGAATATATGAACTACCAAATGATAAATCTGAAATATCAATAAAAAATTTACTTAGTATTACTGGAACTTCTTTCTTGCCTTCTGGTGCTAAATTAAAAATATCTTATTTTGACTCAAACGGACAAATAGCAACACGTTTGGCTGTTAAAAATGAGACGATTAAAGAAGGCGAAGCGCTCGAGATAGCCTTTGTTGAAACCCGTGATTTAAATATATCTAAAATTTCTGGGGCTGTATTAAAAGACTTTGAAATAAAAACCAACACACCATTAAGTATAAGAGAAGTATTAAAAAATGGTGCGGTATTGAGTTTAGATGCCTATAGGCCATTTGCATTAATTGATGGTAAAGAAGTTCAGGCTATAAATCTAGATGAAGCTTTAGAGGATGATAGCATAACTTTACCTGTTGGATCGGATTTACGATTATTTACAAAAGAGGAATATTTAGGATTGGTTGCTTCAGATCCTAATAAATCACTTGATCCTCTTGTTTCTAAATTTGTTGATTCAAATATAGCAGAATTATATCTCGATGGTGTGAGAATTGCTTATATTCCCATAAATCAAGGTAAGGAACTCTATGAAAATGTAAAGAATTTTTATACTCCAAGTGCAAAAACTATGTATGATTTAGCTCTGTTAGATAACAAAAATGGGGTTGAGGCGTTTGATTTTAAGCTAGCAATGCAAAAACACAATAATCCAAATCATTATCATCAACAATTAGCTAAAGGTGATAGATTATTTATTTTTGAGGATAAGTTTTTCAGCCAACTAATTCGCGAGCAAGTAGATGGTGTATTTTATAATGTTACTGATACAGAACAGTCAATTGAAAGATCAGAAGAAAATGTAAATTTAGAATTAATAAAATTACGTCAAGAATTAAATAATAATAAATTAAATTATATGCAGGATATAGAATATTCTAGAAAATTACTTCAAAAATCTAATATAATAAAAATTAGTTTAGATGGAGAATTATTTACAATTTTGCCGTTCTTAGAAGGTATGACTTCTTCTGATATATTTGATAAATTAAAAGGAAGATTGCCTTCGATACAAAATGAATTAGTGATGGTTCAAAATACGGATAAAAATTCAACAATAAAAACAAAAAATATAAACTATGAATTTAAAATCAGACAAAACGACTCCATCAATTTTATCAGCCAAGGCATTTATCGCAAAATAATAAATTCTTATAACTTTACAGATTCGTCGGCCTTACTAAACGATGTAAGGGAAAGTGATGCAGTAAAAGTTTATTATGATGGAAAGATGACTTTTCTTTTATCCCCAAATTTTGCTTTTTCAAAACAAAAAATATTTGATAAAATAATAAATTCAAAGGATTTTTATAAATTATATATTGGTTTAAGCACTAACCAAATTAATGATAATAAATGGACTTTAAATTCTTACGATGCCGCTACACTTTTTTCTGATACAGAAAATATAATCGCATATGCGTCTAACATAGTTTATATGTTTTCTGAACAATATATTAGAGATAATTTTTTAAATATTAATCAACAAGATCTTCTAAAAGGTGATGATTACTTTAAGAGTACTAATGAAAATAGAAACCCTGAGCTTGCAGCAAACACTATTGAAGCTGAAAGCTCAGATCAAACCATTGAAGTTGAAAGCTTAGATCAAAATAATACTGAGATTATGAGTAATGTGAGAAAGAAAAATATAGATGATAAATCAAGTCAATCGAATGGTACTCCAGATTACGTTTTAAAATCCATGATTTCAAAACTTCGAGTTATTAACGGGGCAGTTATGTTCCATGGAACTTACCCATTAGCCGATAAGACGAGGTTGAAAGACTTAATTGATACAGCAGGCCTATTAAAATCAAAAGCTTCTTCTAATATTTTACTTACAAAATCTATAAAAGAAAACGATGTACTAGTTTTATCAGAGCCTGAAATTTTTAAACTAGATAGCTTGGCGACAAATGAAACAATTCTTACAGGTGAATTTTATGTAACTGTACCAAGGGCAATAAACCAAGCCATAGATGGGTTTATTACTTTATCAGGAGAATTCATGGTTCCTGGAAACTATCCTTTTTCTAGGAAAGAGACACTACAAGAAGTAATACAACGAGCTGGAGGTTTATCAGACACAGCTTATCCATTAGGCGCTGTTCTAGAGAGAGAATCAATCCGAGCTCAAGAAAAAGAATCTAATAACATCTTAGCCGGCCAATTAGAGGCATCTGTTTTAACATTAGCACAATCTGACCTCGAAGGTGTAGGTGACCAAATTAAGGCTGTGTTAG
>Ga0209119_1003142_pt1 | contig 14451 bp, 11 predicted proteins | sample COG_03_FD_184747 | JGI IMG/M metagenome (GOLD analysis project Ga0209119, IMG submission 184747) | Pelagic Microbial community sample from North Sea - COGITO 998_met_03 (SPAdes) (version 2) | ecosystem: Environmental > Aquatic > Marine > Neritic zone/Coastal water | place: Helgoland, sampling... | reverse complement strand
TACAAGTGGCTAAATAATAACAATTATTCAGTATGGGAGTTATGGACTCAATTACCTGATACAGGTGATGTGTGCATAATTTCAAGCAGTAGAAAAGATTCTATGGTAATAAAATCTTTATTTCCAACTAATAGGATTACATCATGTTCACTGCAAAGTGAGTCTGTTAATCCTAAAGCATCAGTTATTGAGGAGCTAAAAAGTAGATTCAAACATGTATTTATCATGTATGATAATGATCAGTTTAGTGACCCCAATGCGGGTAAAGTAGCAGGAGAGAAAATTGCTAAAGAATTTAATATTCTGGATATATTAATACCAGATAATTTTCAATTAAAAGACCCTTCAGATTTCAGAGAAAAACAGGGGGTTGAGAATACTAGAGCTATGATAATATCTCTAATAAAAGAAAGATTAAAACTAATATAACATTTAAAATTTAAAATCATGAGTAACACAAGAACTATTGAAACAAACCTAATTAAAAAATTAGAGACATTTAGAGTAATGGCATTAGGTGAAGCCACTAATTCACCAATATTATTAATTGGCCCTCCTGGAGTTGCAAAGACTGCAGCTGTAATAGATTTTGCTAAAGCAAGATTAGGTGGCCAACTTCAAGGAGAAGATTTATTTTTATTAGAAACTGATGAAGGGACTAGATCTAATGCTGTAAAAGGTAATATAGATTTAGAAGCATTAACAACTAGCAATACTTATAAAGTTGACTCACCATTAGCTAGAGCTGAGGTTGTAGTTATTAATGAGATTGATAAAGCATCAGCTTCATTAAGAAATTCATTGCTAGGTATAATGAATGAGAGAATCTTATTTAATGGAAAAGAAAGATTAGATTGTAAATGGAATAACTTCATTGCAACTTGTAATGAAATTCCTGAAGATGAAGTAGGTTCTCCATTCTGGGATAGATTTTTAATCACTCACAAAGTGAATAGATTATCTCAGTCTGACATGTTGGGTTATTTTGCAAAGGGAGGTAAAACTCACTTACAAAAACACAATATCCCAATGCCTGATCCAGCTGCAATTGCTGCGATAACATTGAATCCAGATAAAATTAGAAAGACTTTGGATCAAATTTACAAAGACTTATCAGATAGAGCTATTACCTTTTTACCTACAATGGTTAAGAATGTAATGACTATTTGGAGGCTTAGTGAGGATAAGGCATTCATTAAAACTACTGAATTATTAGTAAGTAAAGAGGCAGCTAAAGAATTAGCTAAAAACTTAGTATCTCCTGAGATTAGAGCTTTGTATGATATTGTTGATACAATTGGACAGTGCTCATCTACAGAAGACTATGATGAAAGATTTGATCAACTGGAGAAAGCATTTGGTGTAGCTAAAGCTACTGGCAAATTGACTCCATCAGACTTTCAAGATATTCAAAATAAGCTTGCTGAAGAAGAAGCTAAGTTGAAATTCTTAAAGGATGACAGTGAGGAGATATTAGATCAGTTTAACTAAAATAAATTTATAATATGAGTTTTTTAAAAAAAAGAAGTGATCGAATTGCTGGGGGTGTAAAAGCCCCTAGTTTTGATCCCTTCAATAGATACAAAAATAGTGGTAATGGAGCATTTGGATTCAGAAAAGACAAGCATGTTATAATTCCAGGTGTTACCAGCTATGAAGAGAGAAGACTTCAAAAAGTAAAAGATTATGTAGCTAAGAAAACAGGGCAAGATTGTGACTTACCACAAGAGTTAATCAATGATGTTTACAGCATGTATGTTAATGAAGATATAAAGAGAAGGCCTAGAGATAAGTCTAATTCTATTAGGCATCAAGTGCTTGATAAAGTATATAATTCATTAACAAAGGTGGTTACAAAAGACTCTCCTTTATACACTCAAATTCTTACAAGAGAATTAGCATTAGTCCTTCAAAAAGTACATGAAGATATTCAAGATAGCCAAAGAAGAAAGGGTCAAACACCCACTGGACTTGGAGATCCTGAAGATGGAGATGGTGAGGGAGAAGGAGAAGGAGAAGGGCAAGATGGAGATGGAGATAATGAAGGTGAAAGCTCTAATGACTCTACACCTAAAGCTGGAAAGGGAAGTGGATCTGGAACAAGACAATCTTATGATAAGACTGTTGAGTCTGCATTGAATAAAGCTCAGAAAAATATTCAGGAAGCAATGGATAATGCTGATGAGAAGATTAAAGACATGGAGAATCAATTGGGTAAAGAAGCAATGAAGGATCTTTCTGATTCTGAGCCAGAGTTTCTAGAAAAAATAGATGACTTGAAGGAGGCTCTTAAAAATGTTTCAATCAACAAGGACAGTATTAGAAAAGTTCTTGAGAAAGTTCTTAATGAGTCTCAAAACTATTTCTCTACAAAATTCAAGAGAGTTGAAGAGTCTTTATTTGACTGTGAAGAATGTGAGGATTTATTTGGATTAGAATTTCTACATCCAATATTTAAGAATGCTCACCTTATGGACATAGGTAATGAAACTAGACTTTACAAAGGTAAGATAGATTTATATCTAGACTGCTCAGGCTCTATGAGTTCTTATGAAAGATTTGAAGGAACTAACATTAGAATGTCTGATCTTGTAAAAGGTATAGCTATGGTGTTATATAGAATGGGAATGATTGAGAATTTATATTTCTTTGATACCAGTCTATATAAGATTAATGATGTCAATGAATTAAATATTCTTGCTTTTTCTAAGTCCGGTGGAACTAATTTTGATAGAGTTCTTGAAAAGATTAAGGAAAATGGTAACAACGCTGTTATAATTACAGATGGAGAAGATAGATGCCAAACTTATGACAAGAGAGCATTTTGGGTAGGAGTTGGAGGAACAGAGTTTAATGGCTCTGACTATTATGATACCAATGCCTTTACAGAATATAGAGCTGCTCGACAGTGTGTTACTTATAATTCTGATACTAGTCATTTTGATTACTGCGTACAGGAGAAATCTAATGGACGTTATTAATATGGAGCTAAAAAGAAAGGACACATTATCTCCAAGTGAGCAAATGATTTTCATTCCGGGAAATATCCCGTCATTGAAAAATAGTAAAGTTAAAACTAGTAGGGGGATATTCAGTTCCCCTACTGTTACCAAATTTTTAAGGTCAATAGGAATACAAACCTTTAACTCTCGTAAAAAGACTGTTAAAGGTTATGTAGACCTAACTAGACCTAATCAATTTGAGGCATTTCGTGAGGCATTCGCAGAAATGAAATTAGGTAAACGTGATCCTATTATAATAGGGTATCACCAAGTAAGGAATAGTAAGAGACTATTTGACTTTAGTAATAGTGTAGAGTTAATTCAAGATTTGATGACAGCTCATGACTTTATTGAAGATGATAATGTTAAATATGTATTCCCTGTACCTATGAGTGTAGATGGTAAATTAATCACAGAAGATGATCCTAGAGCTTTTCCCTTATACAGTGTAGACAAGGAAAATCCAGGGTGTTGGATTAAAATATTTTAAAGATGAGCAAAAGAAATAGTGAATTAATTAAAGTAAAAGATTTTGTTGAAGATATAGTAATAAAACTGTTAGAAACAGTTGTTAGAGATCATAAAGGAAATGTAGTTTGTTTCTCATCAAAATCTATAGATGTCTACAATAAGTGCTACAATTCATTCAAAGAAAAAATGGAAAGTAGTGATTTTTTAACAAAAGAAGAGAAGCAAGAATTTATTGACAAGTTCAATGAAGTTCAAGACAATCTTCCTTATTTACAATAAAATATGGCAAAAGCTAAAGAAGTATTTGTTAGATTTGGATTTGGAGATGTCGTAATGACATTAAAGGATGCAATGAACAATAGTAAAGAAGTTTGTAGTTGTGATTCATTTGTAGTCGGATATGAAGATGAAAATGGAAAAGAATGCACTGGAGATGGGGTTTATTTTGATGATATAGATCCATCTCAAATTAAAATGTTTGATGATTAAGTATCAGGTAACTAAAACTCTTGTTACCAAACCTAACAATAATAGTGCTAACGCAATTGCACCTAACCTAATATATGGTTGTTTTGGTGGTTGCGTTAACACATATTGTTATATGTCTAGACACAATGGAAAGAGAGTGTTTGTAAACACAAATGTTATGGATATTGTATCCTCTGTTTATGAATGGGCTAAGAATTATGACAAAGTTCCTGATCAACAAGATCCTGTTTACAAAATGGTAGATGTTGCATGTAATACAGATTTAGTTCTTATGCAAAAACACTGTCCAATACCTCTTATAGATTATCTTAAAATGTATGATGATCATCCAGAAATTAACACAACTATGGCTACAAAATATCCTAGTTTGTTGAAATTAGATGTCAATCATTTTAATAAGAAGCCTAGGGTTAGGGTTAGTCTTATGCCACAGTCTTATTCTGAAATTTTAGAACCTAAAATGCAGAGTATAGAGTCTAGAATTCATGACATAAACAGACTTAAAGCTTTAGGATGGGAAGTACACATTAACTATTCACCAGTTATTATTTACAAAGACTTTAGAAAAGAGTACATAAACTTATTCAGTCAAGTAAAGAATATAGCAGGAGAAAATAAATGTGAGGTAATATTTTTAACTAATCATCCAAATCAAATGGAAAGAGTAAATGGGTTAGCATCAGAAATGATGTTTAAGTCTAGCCAAGTTAAAAATAAAATGGGTGTTATGAGATACCCTTTAGAGTATAAGTCAAAAGCAATTCAAGTATTTAAAAGTGAATACGCTAAATTTTTTGATTTAAATACAATTAGATATATATTTTAAAAACAAATAGTAATTAAAAATTAAAATAATGAAATAATAAATGGCAATTAATGATCACAATCTAAAGCTGACGGAACAACAGTACAGAGGTTTAGAATTACCTTCATACTCTATGCTATCTGCAATAGAGCAGTTTGGTGTTGACGTGATAAAGGGAGATAAACAAAAATTTAATTTAAAGTTTGGAAGCTTGGTGGATGTAATGTGCTTTGAGCCTCATAGGGTAAAAGAACTATTCTATAAATCAAAAGTAACAAGAGTCCCAACTTCTACACACAAGAAAGTTGTAGATGGAGTAATTGATTACGTGCTGAACAATGGTAATAATAAAAGTAGCCCAAGCTTATCCGGGTTAAGGAGAAAAGGAGTAAAAACTAGTTCAAATCTTAAAGATTATTCGGTGCAGATATTATCAGGATGTCTATCTAATAAAATTTTAACTAGTCTTTCAGATGATCAAAAAGTTCAAAGAGTAATCACTTCCAGTGCTGACTATTTTGCAGATAAAGTAAAGTCTTCTGGCAAGACTTTAATTAAACCTGAAATGTGGGCATTAGCTCTAGAGGTTGTTAAAACTTTACAGACTCATTTCTTTACAGCAAAGTATTTTGCAACAGGAGTTAAGGATATAGAGATTATATATCAATACAAGTTTGATACAAAGGTTAATGGAAGAAGATGCAAGGGAATGCTTGATTGCTTAATAGTTAATCATGCTCTCAAGCTTATTATACCTGTAGATTTAAAGACTGGAGAAATACCTGCAAAGAATTTCCCAGAGTCTTATACTGGATACAGGTATTATATTCAAGGTGCTTTATATAGAGAAGCTTTGAAAAGTATTGTGAAAGATGACTTTGAACTTGCTGGATACACAGTCCGTCCATTTGAATTCGTATACATATCTAAGCTCAATCCTTATAAACCTTTAGTGTTTATAGTTGATGAAGATATGCATGATTCAGCATTAAATGGATTTGAAGATGTTCATGGATATAAATTTAAAGGAGTTCACACTCTCTTAGAAGAGTATTATGGATGTGTAGAAGATGGATTTTGTAATTACATAGAGGAAGAGCTGAAGATAAAAGGTAGAATAGTAATGAATAAATCTTCTATCTGTAAATGAAACCTGAAGTCAAAATAACAATAGTGCCAAATAAAAGTAAAACTTATTTATTGCCCATATTAAATGAGCAAGTAAAGTTTAAGTTCCCTTCAAGTATATTAAACACTTATAGTTCATTTCGTGGAGATGATGAGCTATTTTGTGTGCTATATAAATGGAGTAGTGCTCCCGAATTCTTAAAGTTTGAAGGAATGCTTATGGAACATCATTTATTTGAAGGACATAAAGATTATGGAGATAAAGTGTTATACAAGTTTAGATTACCACAAGCAATTGAAGAATCTAAAGTTAAATTATTTGCAAGCAAGTTAAAAGAATTTGATGCGCGGCATAAGAAGTTAATTCTAGATGAATTGAAAAGGAAAGGAGTAAGCAATATAGGTAAGATAACACAGATTCTTGATAGCAACAGTAAGGTAACATCAACTTTACCTGTAAAGAGTAAGGAGATTTTTATGAATCACCTTAAAATTATGACCCACAAAGCTGATGACTTTGTATATGAGGGTTCTTAAAATAGTTATTGGGGGAGAAATCCCCCTTTAACAACTAAAAATTATTAACAATAACAATTAAATAAATCATGGAATTAAGAAGGAAACAACAGAGGCCAGTAGGTATAGGAGACTACTGTGTATTAAGGAGAGCTGCATTCGTAAGAGAAGCAACCAACAACAAGAGAGTCGGAACATATGACTTAGAAGTTTTAGATGTAGATAAGTTTATTGCTGTTAACAGTGTCTTTGGACTTGGAGATGGAGATATAATGGCATTTATGCCAGTAAAAACTATAACTACAGATTATCATGCAAAACCTCTTATAAAATTTTTAAAAAAGGAAAGAGTATTTTATATTCATAAGAAATATATATACCCTATTTCAGTGGAAGATGAGGAGGATGAGATATTTAAATACTTGTCAACATCTGCAACTATAGATGCAAAAAGAAGGATTGCTGATATTCTAAGTTTTAGTCTAAATAGGATGAAATCAGAATATAATGAAGCTGAAAATACTTATGAAATTACTCCTAAGGTAAGTGAATTTCAATTAAGAAGGCATGACTCCTAAACAAAAGAGAGTAGCAGAGAAAAAGAGGATAGAAGATATTGAAAGAAGATATCTTGATAAGAACACTGAAGCTATGTCATTTTGCCTTAAAAATGGATTTACAGTCTATGCAACTGCACAGGCTGTTTACCACAATAAAGTAAAAGTATTTAAGCAGAGAGGTGAAAAATTCTTAGCTGTAAGTGAAAAACTATTTGATCAAAATGAAATTGAAGATATAAAAGAATACTGTGCACTTATAGATAAAGTGTATGAAGAGACTTATCTTAAGATGAAAGATAGGTTGTAAAGTATATTAGTTAGTGATTTGATTGATATGTTATGTTGATAAGCCCCAGATACAGTAAGTAAATGGGGCTTTTTTATTGCTTCCTATTGGCAATTTTTTTTTAACTGACTTGATTAGAAACTGAGCTTATCAAGGAAATTCAACGAGTCTTCAACATCTTTTTGATATTGAGATGAACCAGGTATAGCTTTAAGAGATTTTATATATAATTTATTCCTACCTTTCTTAGGCCCCTGCTTGTACTCCTCCATTGGATCCATTCCTTGATAAAGAACTTGAAGTATTCTTTTCAACATCCCTATAGATGCTGTAGGTGTAGAAGCTATTTTAACTCCCTCAATAGGATTGAATATTGATGACAGCTCTGAAAGTTGTCTTCTTAATACATATCTTGCCCAAACAGTGTCATCATCATCATCACCATCAGCCTCCATATCTAATATAGTATAAGACAACCATGTTAACGCTATGAATCCAAGCTCAGCTAAAGCTTTTCTTACATTAGCAATTTCCATAGCACTCATTTCTTCTTTACCCTTTAAAACTAACTGCCATTCCATTTTCTTAATAGCAGGAAATAATGTATTTCTAAAAAACCTATATGCAGTTACATAATACCCTTCTTTATGACCTTTCAAATCTTGTGAATAGAATTGATTAGCTTCTCCCCATTCCTTATTAGCCTCTGAATACCCCTTCCATCTTCTTTGATAAGCAGGTATCATCCATTTTCTTAAGAAGAATAACATTTTACCCCAGAAGTGTTTCTGAGCAGCAGCTGCAATCTCTGAGTCATAGTTACCTTGTAAGTCTATAATCTTGTTCTTAATAAGATTTCTAGTCTCTAATATTATATCTTGATGATCACCAGTTCTAGTAAATGTTGTTGACTGGACAAATGGACTTAATTTCATATCCACTTCACCAGTAGCTTCATTGTGTTTAAACTCAATCATTTCATCAAGAGATGCTGCATCTTTCTTTTTATTAACTACTTTTCCTTTCTTATCTATATATTTTCCACCTGGCCCCATTACCTTAATAGATTTCATTACTGAGTACATTGTTAGTGCATGCATCATATGTTCACCAGCTTTTGCAAAAGGTCTAAGATTACTCATGTTGAAAGAAGCCTTAACCTTGTTCTGATTCTCAAATTCACTTTGTAAAATTTTATTTTCTCCAGTAACATTAAGAAGATTCATAAACAAATTAGTTCTTGAAGTATCTACATTTTTACCCATATCATTTAAGATATTTTTTAAATCTCTTTTATAAGTTTTTCTTGCAGATAAATAATCTTTCACTCCAAAGTGCTCACCACCTAATGCTTCAATATAGATTTGAATAGAACCTGCAGTATAATTAACAAAAGAGTTAGGGAAGTTACCAATTAATGATGTCATACCTGAATACTTCAACCATGAGTTAGTTAATTTATTTATATCCTTACCTTTAATTTCTCCTGCATATTTAGATTTGATACCATAGATTCTTCTTTCAAGAATATCCATAGCTTTAAGCACATCATTATACTCACCATCATTTCTATTTTTATACACATTAGGTTGAATTACATCACCATTTGCATTAGTAATCTTTACATTTCTGTGCACTTTAGAAGATCTTTCAGACCCAGCAACATCCTTTACCTTTCTATTCTTCATTACATCTAATATAATCAAGAAAGTCTTCTCCATTTCCTTCTTTTCCTTGTGCTCTTTTGCAGCTGCAAGGTTGGCCAATGTGATTGTGTGTAAATCTATGCTTTGTTCCTTAGAGTCCTTTAATTGGCCTCGGAATTTTACAGGAACTCCCTGTTGAATAGTGTTGGATATATCAGTAACTACTTGTAGCCTGTTCTTTTTTAAATCATTTTCTTTAGTTTCAAATTCATGAGCCTCGTCAGCTTTAACTCTACCTATATCAGTGATCATATCCTTAAATCCTCCAGAAATTTCACCAGAAGTTACTCTTTGAGTAAAAGTTTTTGTCATGGTAGGTAACTTAACAAACTCTGCACCATATTCAACTTTTCTTAATCTTGAGTTATTACCAGTCAGGTTATCAGCTTGCTTAGTTTTATCTTTTAAGAATTGAAGATGTGTCATTTGAGCAGGTGATAGATTCTTATAAGCATCATTCAACCATTGGTCAGATACTACACGAGCACCCTTTTCATTCTTAATAGTATTCTTAAATTCCCATTTAGATAATTCTGAAGATGCAATTGCTTCAGCAACTGTTATAGTTTCTGTCTCTTCCCCTTGAGTAAGGGTAACATGCATAGAACCTTCTATATGCTCCACTTTTACTCTTTCCTTTGGGCCTAAGTACAACGTCTTATTATTCTTTTCCCCCTCAAGTTTGTAGTATAATTTTCCATCCTTACCAACGGTAAGTTTTATATCTTGATAAATATTTCCATCCTGAGCTTTGTATATATTTCTCTTTAACTCATTATGAGCCTCAATAAATTCAGGCTTATACTTAGAAGTAAAGTAGTGGTCACCACTTTCAGATACAGTGTACATGTTTTTATACTTCTCCTCCATGTTATTCTTGTTACTAACAGCCTCTAAGAATGCTTTGTGTTGCTTATCAAATACACCTGCCTCACTTTCAGCAAAAGCTTTTATTCTAGTGTCAACTCCATCTACAACTTTAGATAGTACTTGAATGTCTTTAGAGTCTGCATTCTTCTCACTATAGAAATTAGCAGCCATTAAGTCTAAATCATAGTCTAGTTCTAATGCTCTTGATTCAACTCTACTTCTAGTCTCTTGTCTAATCTCAGCCTTATCTCTTTGTAATCCTTGAAAAATGTGCTCCTCTAGAGTCTTTCCAGATTCTTCTATATCTAAAGCTTTATATTCTTTTACATATCCGTCAATATATTCTTGCTCAACAGAGTTGTCATTGATTGCAATAAATGATACATATCTTTTTCTTTGCATAGAAAGTATCTCTTTCTTAGCTCTAGTTCTTCTACCCTGGACATCCTTTATTTTCTCAGAAATGTCTTTAGCATCCTCTTCACTAATCTCACCATCTCTTTCCATAGATACCATTAATGACTGGATGTCATCAACAGTTTCAAATGCATAATCCCATCTAGCTATCTTAACTAATTGGTGATTCTTAATAGATGCATTACCTTGCTTACTATTATCAATAGTAGTTTCTAGTGATGTTAATTCTTTTTCAACCCATTCTACATATTTATACAGACCTAACTTTTGATCAGTATTATATAGCTCCATTAATTCCTTTTTTGCATCCTTTACTCTTGAATACATTGTAGGGCCTAATTGCTGTGAAACTCTCTCATTCTTCCAAGCTTTAGTATCACTAGGAGTGTATTCAGTAAGAGCATTACCAATCCTAGCTAGTAAACCTCTGTAAGTTTGCTCAATCTCTGTAATTTTTTGTGTAGTGTTCGAAGAAGAAGATGTGCTCTCTTGCTGCGCCGCAGGCGTAGCTAACTCTTGTATATCCGGTGAAAGTCCAGCTAATAAATCACTTTGTACTTCTTTACCCGATAACATTTCTTGAGCCATTGCTCTAATTTCATCTCTAGGAATTCCAAAAGTTCTGTTCAAGAATCCTAAGAACCAGTCTTTAAATACATCCCATCTAGTAACATCATCCTTATTGTCCCAAATATCTGCACCTTCTCTACCTATGGCAGTGGTGATTAATTCTTTAATGAACATCTCTTCACTTAAGTTAGGATACATTTCTCTAACCTCAGCTTCTAATGGAGTGTCTTTTAATTGCTCGTAAGCTTTCTTTACTCTTGTATTCTCGATACCATTGGGTACAGAATCGAGAAAGATGTGTCCAAATTCATGAATTGCCGTTTCTCTGAAAAGAGTATTAGGATTAATCATAATAACAGGCTTACCTGCTTTCTTAGTCTTAGGATCATTCTTACCAAGAACATGAGCATTGTCAATATTCTCATCAAAGATGATTTGAACATTCATAGCTTTCTGAAGCTGTCTAGCTTTTGCATCAAACTGATCTATATCTTCTCTAGTATATGCCTCGCCTCTATAGTAGTGCTTAGGACTATACTTCTTTAACATATCAGGATCACTTTGAAGTACTCTTAAAAGTTCACTTTCACTATTATATTCTATTCCTTTGTATTCTAATTTACAACTCATTATTTGTACAACCTTTATCTGTTATATCCCCACTTTTTTTAAGTTGAGGCAATTTCTTTAATAATTCTTCCATACTCATTATATTAGACTCATCAATATAATCCCCGTCAGGCAATACATCTTCACTTTCATTATTAAAGAATGCACTGTTTCTAAGAGACAATGCTTCCGCATCACTCATTTCATCTAAAATTGGCGCTGTAGTTTCATTAGACTCTATAAATTCTGTATTAACAGCTTTTCCAGTCTCAAATGATTCATTCATAGCAGCAATTCTATTTTGCAATTTAACACTAAAATTGTTAATATCCAAAACTGAATTAATAATATCAGTCTTTAAAGCATATTCAAACACTTTATTCTTACCTGAAGTGTACCCTAATTTAGATATTCTAGTAAAGTTTATTTCCTCATCTGTTGATGATGGGTGTTTCTTGTATAAATAAGTTTTTTCACCACTAACAATTGACATATAATTAGTATCAACTTTACTTTTACCTATCATTTTCTCAAATTCATAAGGTGTTATTTGGAATCCAGCATTCATTTTTGCCATAGACATTCCTTCCGGTAGTTTAAATATAGTTGGAACAATTTTAGGATTGTCAGCATTATGCCTAGCAATCTGATTTAATAGAATAGGATCAGATGTATTTATTTCCAAGAATTTAAACATACTATTAACATCTTTATTCATACCTAAGTCTGTCATTATCTCTTGAGGAATATAAGTATAGAATTGATTAAGGTTAGGTTGAAATCCTGACTGGCTAAATGCATATCTAGCTAAATCTATAGCTAAATCTTTAGTTTCATCACTATTATATAAATCTAACCATCCTCTATGGATTTTATTCTGATATTCTGCAGGCTTATTCTTGTTGTTTATACCTACGAATGAAAATGCTTTAGTCCCTATAATTCTTAAATCTAGTTCTAATTCATCAACTAAAAAGTTACCTGGCTGCTTCTTCATTTTAATAAGCTTCTTAGGTACTTCAGAAAATATATTGTCAAAGTCATCTCTGTTTCCTTTAAACATATTAGTTCCTGACATTAGGTAAGTATAATAAAAATTATTAAGTGATTTAGCTAGTTCAAGATTAGTCAAATAATCTCCTTTACCAAGATCTCTATTCAGATTACCTAGAGCTTGATCATAATAAGTACTACCGGTAAGTAATATATCACTATTACTAAGTATCCTTTTAACCCAATTTAGTCCATTCTCTCTATATGTTCCTGCAGCAGTATTTATAAACTTTTCTTTATACCCAAACATAGTCTCACTTTCAATAGCTTTCTGAATTTTCTGTATATTAATATTTAATTCTAATGGACTTAATCCACCAGCACTTACATCTACTTTTGCAGCAATGGTTGCTGAAGTAACTTCTCTACCAATCTTGTCATAATATAAGAATGCATTAAATACTGCAGCGTCTATTCTATTGGAAGTAAAAGCACCTTCTCTTTCATTAATAATATTATCTCCCATTTCTTTAGTAGTAACTCTCTCTATTGCAGATACAGTTTGAGCTTTACTTTTGTTAGGCTTAATATCGTAACTTTCTCTAATAAAAGTTTCAGCGTCAACTTTCTTGCCATTTAGCATAATAGGTTTACCTGAAATGCTTTCAGATTGTTTCTTTAGCTTAACATACTCTTTTAATACAGGTTGTCCAATGAATCTATTGACAGTCTTTAATGATACACCAGCTCTTATCAACATGAATACAGTATTAGCTGTTATATCATTGTGATTACCTCTAGAAATATACGGATCTTTTGCAATATCCACATACGCATTCAAGAATTCTGATAAGATTGCAGCAGTACCTTTAGACTTGTCAAGTCTATTAGTCTTTGTGCTAATACCATCTAATCCAAGAGCTCCTACGAATCCTACATCTAAACTTTGATTAGCTACGTGGTCAACTAATTGATTAGCTGTTAATCCTACACCCGTTTTACCTGACATATAGTTCCTCTTCACTTGTAATTGGTGAATAGGGTCAAATAATTGTAAGTTAGTCTCAGAGTTTTCTTTATGCAACTCATTAATATCATCCTTCAATAAGGTAGAATCAATTGACCTCATCATATTGTCATATGTATGCTCACTCTGAAGTATATCTTGATATAATTCAATTAATACATTCTGAGATAAAGCTTTATTAAGAGATACTTTTCCTTCATAATATTGTTTATTGTCAGTAGTCAAGACTTCTAATCTTTGTACTCCAATTTTTCTATTATATACTAAGGTTGGAGCCATTACAAACATCTTATCAATATCAAAATCACTACCAGTCTTAGACGGAATACCATCATAACCAATAATACTATCACCCATTTCAGGTGGCAATATGCCTACAACTTCTAGAGTGTCATTAGATGACATCCCTTGATTAGGAATCCTGTATCCAATAAGCTCTCTTGATTCTTTTTGATTAAATAATTCCTTCCATTGAGCATCAGTTACTTTACTGATATCACTGAATCTAGGATTCTTTTTAATTAATTCTTTTGCTAATGACATTGGTATCATAACTTGTCCCGGAAGGGTTCTAGCTACACCAGGCTCTCTTCTAGGAGGCAATAGACCTTCTTTGTTATAATTGTCAGATACAATCTTAATATTATTCCTGTCACTATCAGTGATAGTCTCAATACCAAATGGTGATACTTGAATAAATGAACCTCCTTGAGTCTGAATCTTAATTAACTTTCTCTTGAACATTGTCATCAAGATACTGTCAACTCTACCTCTAATTTGAGGTATAGCATCTAGTGCTACTCTAGATTCAAGTGCATCAATGATATTCTCATTTCCACCTCTGTCTTTAAACTCTTTAATAAGAGTATTATATAATTTATCTTTATTAGAAATCTTTCCATCCTTGATGTCTAACTCTTCAGAGATTTCTTCTTGACCTATATTAGATAATTGTGATACAGCATTATGAATTCTTTGCAATAAAGCTGCACCTTCAATTTT
>Ga0209119_1003136_pt1 | contig 14463 bp, 15 predicted proteins | sample COG_03_FD_184747 | JGI IMG/M metagenome (GOLD analysis project Ga0209119, IMG submission 184747) | Pelagic Microbial community sample from North Sea - COGITO 998_met_03 (SPAdes) (version 2) | ecosystem: Environmental > Aquatic > Marine > Neritic zone/Coastal water | place: Helgoland, sampling... | reverse complement strand
CAAAGCAGTAGCAAAATTTATCCTTAAGAATAAGGATATTAAGTATTTTCAGGACAATATAGATTGGACAGTTGAATATAAAATACTGCCAATTGTTCTTCGTGCATTTGATAGGCTTTCCATGAATTCATCTTTAGAAAGTAGGTCACCATTTATGGACTATAGGGTTGTTGAGTTGTTTAAAAAACTACCAATTGGATATAAAGTAAATAGTATTGGAAATAAAGCGATTTTACGAGAGATACTTAAAAAATATAACAAATCCTATATATATAATGATAAAGAAAAAATGGGATTTGCTTCTGATGTGCCAAAATTTTTTAATGTTGAAGAGAATAAAGAAAAAGCAAAAAAATATATAGAAGAGTTTGATATGGCTGAGTTTGATTATCAGAAGAATCTGGCATTAAAGAGCATATCTCAAGAAAAAATAGAGTGGTCAGATACTTTTGATATGTCAAAGGTAATACTAATATCAATGATTAATCAAAAATATGGATTAGTCAATGATTAAAATTATAGGCTTTCTAATTGCCAAAGAAAGTAAACAGCCTGAAGTTGATTTTTTTAATGTAGGTATTAAAACAATAACAATCCAACATAATGGATACAATATTTATTTATGGGGTATTGGTAACATTAAAGAATGGAAAATCGATGGGAAATATTCTTTATCTTTTCCGTTGAAAGATACGCTTTTTGATAGAAATGTTCTAATTAGTTTTGATGGTGACAAAATTATTATTGAAAATGACTGGTTAGGCTCTATTCCTATTTTTTATAATCCAAAAGAAAACATCATTTCCACATTGTCTAATTTATGTCAAAAAAATAAGACAATTAACAATGAGGGGTTATCAAATTTTTGTGAGTTTGGTTATAGCGTATTTGAACAAACTATGTTTGAAGATGTTAAGTTTATGAGATATTACTCAAAAATTATCTTGTTGAACGATGTAAAAATAGAATATAAAAAAGACCCTGTTTTAGATAAGTCGTTTTTAGAGAAAACTTCAAGTGAAGATGAAGTTATTAATCTTATGCAAGAGTATATATCAGATATTGAATCAAAAAAAAATGGAGAGATTGTACTCCCTACATCTGGTGGATATGACAGTAGAATTTTAAACTATTTTGTAAAAGATAAAAAAAGAATACAAGCTTTTACCTATGGAATTAGTAAAGATCAAAGTCAAAGTATTGAAGTGGTGCATGCTAAAAAAATATCTGAAATTTATAGCACTAAATGGGATCAAATAGATCTAAAAGAGTACCATGACTATATTAATAAATGGGTAGAAGTTTATGGTTTCTCTTCACATCTCCATGGGATGTATCATATAGAATTCTATAGCAAGATATTTAGAAAAAATCAGTTTTTTAATGCTTCTTTTCTTAGTGGAATATTTGGTGATGTTTGGGCGGGAAGTATAAATTATGAAAATATAGTCAATTATCAAGATGTTAAAAATCTTAGTTACTCACATGGGATAAATTTAGAGCTAAAATATTTGAAAAAAAATTCAAAAGACAAGTTAAAACAGCAGTACTTTGAAGAACATAAACAACATTTAGAAAGTGATAAGATTAAGGCTATTTTCACGATAAGAATGAAATTGATGCTTATCTCTTATTTAACACAAATTCCTGAGTATTTTGGCATGCCTGTTTGGACTCCATTTTTAAATTTTGATATAGTAAAACGTACTTTAAATATATCTGAGGAAAGACGAAAAAATCGAATTTGGCAAAGAGATTTTTTCATTAATAATAATTTAAATCTTGAAGATATGAATTTCAAGTCTGCAAAGGGTAATAAACTGGATTACGAGACAGCACAACATGCAAAGCTTGAAAAAATAGATATAGAGTTAATGGGGGAGTATGTTGATGAGGGACGATTAAATGAGATAAATAAAATGCTGTCAAGCCTTACACCTTTTGAAAAAATTAAAAATCAACTCTTATATGTGCCTAAAATTGGTGGAGTGTTAAGAAGACTTGGATTTAAAAACGCGTACTTAAAAGCTCTTTATGAATACTATGTAATAAAGTCCATTGAAAAAGGATTAAAAAATGGGTTTTAAACTTTTTGCTTGTGGTGATATCGTAAATTTAACTGCTAAAGAAGATTTTATTGATGACAATCTAAAAGATATTATAAAAAATAGCGATATAGCTATTTGTAATTTTGAAGCACCTATTGAAACTGAAAATATGGAAGCTATCAAAAAAGCTGGACCCCATATATATCAGTCAAAAGAATCAATTAAATATTTAAGCGATGCAGGCTTTAATATGGCGTCATTGGCAAATAACCATATTTACGATTATGGTCAAGAGGCGCTTGAAAATACATTATTGGTATTAAATAAACATGGCGTAAACTTTATTGGTGGAGGAAAAGACTTTGAAGATGCTTACGCCACTAAAATAATTAATAAAAATGGTATAAAGATAGGTTTTTTAGCTGTTGCTGAAAATGAATTTGGTTGTTTGCACGAAGAGCAAAATAGAGGTGGATATGCTTGGATTTTTCATCCTTTAATTGAAGACAATATCAGAGCTTTAAAGTCTGAAGTTAATTTTGTTGTTTTGATATCTCATGCAGGCGTTGAAAATGTTGAGTTCCCTATTAAAGAATGGAGGGATCGATATAGAAGACTTTGTGATGTTGGTATAGACGTGATCATAGGTCACCATCCACATGTACCACAAGGGTATGAAAAACATAAAAATAGTTTAATATTTTATAGTCTCGGTAATTTTTACTTTGATACCGCTGGATTTCAAGATAAAAGTGATGATAGTTATAGTGTGATTTTAGAGTTTAATAAAGACAGCTCAAAAGACTTTGAAATAATTTACCATAAGAAAACAAACTTTAGGGTGCATAGGGTTGGAAAGCTAGAAGTTGACTTTGATTTAAGCTCTTTGAATTTGCTACTTGAGTATGATTATATAAAAAGAAATGATGAAATTTCCTTAAAATTATTTGATCAATACTATTATGACTACTACAAAAGCGCGCTGGGGATAATGCCCAAAAAGATGAAGGTATTACAAATAATCAAGTTTATACTAAAAAAAATATTGTTTTCAAGTAAAAATCAAGGTTATAGGGATTTACTTCTACTTCATAATATTAAAATAGACTCTCATAGATTTTTAGTACAAAGAGCATTGAGTTTAATAATTGGGAAAGGTAAATGAAGTTAGCTCCAATCATCCTGTTTGTTTACAATCGGCTCCGGCACACTCAACAGACGGTTGAAGCATTGCAAAAAAATGAATTAGCAAGTAAATCAGAATTATTTATATATAGTGATGAAGCTAAGAATGAAGAGGCACGAAGAAGTGTCGATGAAGTACGAAATTATATAGACAGTATAACTGGGTTTAAAGAAATTACAGTCATAAAAAGGGAAAAAAACTGGGGGCTTGCAAACTCTATCATCGATGGCGTTACTCAGATTGTAAATAAGTATGGGAATATAATTGTTCTTGAGGATGACTTGATTGTTAGTCCTTATTTTCTACAGTTTATGAATGAGGCTTTAGATTTTTATAAAAATGAAGAAAGTGTTGCTTCGATTCATGGCTATATTTACCCAATAGAGGGTTTGCCCGATAGTTTTTTTATTAAAGGTGCAGATTGTTGGGGATGGGCAACATGGAAAACTAAATGGGATATTTTCGAACCTAATGGGCAAAAACTATTAAATGAACTAACTGTTAAAAATTTAGCAAAGGAGGCTGATTTTAATGGTAGTTATAGTTTTACAAAAATGCTAAAAGGTCAGATAAATGGTGAAAACAACTCTTGGGCTATTAGGTGGTATATGAGTGCATTTTTAAAAAATATGGTTACCTTATATCCAGGGCAAAGCTATGTGCAAAATATTGGATTTGACAGTCAAGGTACACACTGTGGTGAGTCAGCCATATTTAATATAATGTTGAGCACAAAGTCTATCTTTAAAAAAATAAAAGTTAATGAAAATCTTGAAGCAAGAAAAAAAATAGAATTATTTTTAGAAAAAACAAAACCTTCCATCTTTCAAAGAATGAAATCAAAATTAATAAAGTTATGAAAAAAAAATTAAAGTCTTTAATTCCACCAGTTGTGTTAAATATTTTAATAAATATAAAAAATCAAAAATATGGCTGGAAAGGTGATTATCCTACTTGGCAAGAGGCGCAAAAACACGCTGTAGGATATAATGCAGGTGAGATACTTAAGGCGGTAAGAAGTTCCCTTTTAAAAGTGAAAAATGGTAAAGCTATCTATGAGCGTGATAGTGTTGTATTCGATAAAATCCAATACTCTTGGAAGCTACTAGCTGGGCTTATGTTTTGCAGCTCCAAAATGGGAGGAGCGCTTAGCGTACTTGATTTTGGTGGAAGCTTAGGGAGTACTTATTATCAAAACAAGAAATTTTTAGACAGGCTTAAAAATGTCTCGTGGAGTATAGTGGAGCAAAAGCATTTTGTAGATACTGGTAAAGAGGATTTTGAAGATGAAAGGTTGAAGTTTTTTTATGATGTAGAAAGTTGCGTAGCAGAAGAAAGGCCGAATATTTTATTGCTCTCTAGCGTTATTCAATACATCGAAAAGCCTTTTGAATTGCTAGATACTATTTTAGAGGGTTCTTTTGACTTTATTTTGATAGATAGAACAACGTTTAGTACTAAAAACGAAAAGGATATAATTTCTGTACAAAAAATTCGTTTAAAAAGCTATACATCTATTCCATGCTGGTTGTTTTCTGAGCGAAAATTCAAGAGCTATTTTGAGTGTAAGTATTTTTTGTTAGAGGAGTTTGATTTGTTTAATGAAAAGACTAATGAAAAATACGAAAAAGGAATGATATGGATGAGAAAATAAAATGTTTATTATGTGATGGTAATAAGCTTCAAAAAACTGAAAGAATTTTAACAAAAAATATTATAAGTCTGTGGAAGAAAAGAAATATTGATACCTCCGGATTATTTAAAAACACAGAAGAGTTAACTAAAGTATTATGCAGAAATTGTGGGATTATTTTTTTCGCCCCGCTAATGCCTGGTGGTAATGATTTTTATAGCAGCTTAGGAATGAGAGAATGGTACTATCTACATGACGATAAAACAGAGTTTGAATACTCAAATTCTTATATAAAAGAATTTGATTCAGTATTGGATATAGGCTCTGGTCGAGGAGCCTTTACTAGATACATAGATAAGAAAGTTGATTATGTAGGGTTAGAGTTGAGTTCAAAAGCTGTAGCCTATGCCCAGAAAGAAAACATTAATGTAATCGAAGAAACTATAGAAAATCATGCCATTAACAATAAAAACAAATATGATGTTGTTGTTAGTTTTCAAGTTCTTGAGCATATAACAAATATTAATAGTTTTGTTAGTGCGTCTATCGATACGATTAAGCCTAATGGACTTTTTATTATAGCGGTTCCTAATAATGATTCATTTATAAAAAATATACAGAATAACTCGTTAAATTTACCACCACATCACTTACTTCACTGGAATAAAAAATCACTAACCTTTCTAGCAAATAAATACAATTTAGAGATTTTAGATACATATAAAGAAAAAACAACCAACGTACATAAAGAATTATACTACTCAACAATGTTATCTAAGTTTATTAGAGACATATTTTTGAAAAAAACCACTTCTGTCAATTTAAATTTGTTAGATAGATTGATTCATATAAGTGCCTTATTACTTACTAAGGTCATTAAATTTACAGATATTCATAAAAATAAAGATGGCCATACAATAGCTTTAGTAATGAGAAAAATTTAGATGTATAACTACTGCACCTTGTTTGATAGTAACTATTTAACTCGTGGGTTGGCTATGTATGAATCTCTTAAAAAATATAGCGAGATTTTCCATCTTTATATATTTTCTTTTGATGATAAAAGTTATGAGTTACTAAAAAAACTTAACTTGGAATTTGTAACTGTGATATCCCTTAAAGAGTTTGAAGATAAAGAGCTTTTGCAAGTTAAGGAAGATAGAACTGCACGAGAGTATTGTTGGACTTGCACTCCGTCAACTATAAAATATTGTATCAAAAGCTATAATCTTGATGCTTGTACTTATCTTGATGCTGACTTATATTTTTTTAGTAATCCCGCTGTGCTCATTGAGGAGATGAATGAAAAATCTGTACTTATAACAGGGCATAGGTATACACCAAAATATGATCAAACTGCTATTAGTGGAATATATTGCGTACAGTTCATGACCTTTAAAAATGATAATAATGGTATGAAAATACTTAACTGGTGGAGAGATGCATGTATTGAATGGTGTTATGATAAATTTGAAGATGGCAAACTTGGTGATCAGAAGTATCTTGATGATTGGACTTCCAGATTTAAGGGTGTTCATGTACTTCAGAATTTAGGTGGCGGTGTTGCTCCCTGGAACGTACAGCAATATGACTTACTAGGCGATGAAAATTTCCACCTTATCTTTTATCATTTTCATGGTTATAAGATACTTGAAAATGATAGGGTGGATTTAGGAAGCTATAAATTAAGTGCAAATGATGTGGATGTAATTTATAAGCCGTATACAAAAAATCTTGAAAAGATAACAATAGAATTGAAGGAGTTAGACCTAGTTAATGACTATAATGGATTGGTCCAATATGATACATTTAACTGGAAGAATATAGAGAGAAAAATAAAAAGAAAAATTAGAGGTAGTTACAATATTTTTAGTAAAAAAGAGTTATTAGAGGCATAAATGGCGCACGTTATTAATTACCAACATTTAAAGATGATAAAAGTGATAGAGGTAGTTTAACTGTAGTCGAAAAAATATTACCTTTTGAGATAAAAAGATTTTACTTTATTTATGGTGTTAATTTAATACGAGGTGGCCATAGACATAAAAAAACTATACAAGCGTTAATAAGCCTAGGAGGTAGTTGTGAAATAAACGCACTTGATGGGGAGGTGGAAAAAACCTTTCTTTTAGACAGCCCGAGCAAATGTTTAATATTAGATCCGAAAGATTGGCATACTATGGATAAATTTTCAAAGGGTACTACTCTCCTAGTTTGTTCATCGGAATACTATGATGAAAATGATTATATAGATGAAAGATATTAAATGATCGAGTATGAAAATTTACAAAAAGTAAATCAAAAGCTATTTGATAAATACAGAGAAAGTTTTGATAACTTTATAAAAGGTGGCTGGTACGTATTGGGTAGTTAGGATACAATTCAAGACTGGACGAAATACAAACTTGATTTTTTTCTATAAAATTTAAAAATTTGAATGATATTACAAGTCATAAGAGGGATCTGGCAAAGCTTTAATTTGATAACTTGGGTGATGAATTTGTTAAGCCTATTGTAAGTGAAGGTTAATTTGATGTTCATCATATATTTAATATTAAACATAAAAAAAGCGATGAGTTAAAGAAATATTTATTTAAAAATAAGATTAATACAGAAGTGCATTATCCAATCTCGCCACATAAGCAAAAAGCTATGAAAGGCATTGTTTCTGGCAATTATCCCATAAGTCAAGAAATACACGACACAACCTAAAGCTTACCAATTTCATATTTTCAAGCGAAAAAAGATTATATTGATATTTGCAAAATTATTAACAGATGGAAAGGGCGATAATTAATATAGTTTATCTAATATAATAAGGATAGCACTATACGTTAATGATCCAAGAAAATCAGGCCATTGAGAGCGAAGTGAAACAGTTTAAAAATCAGAATCGGATAGGTGAGGGTGGATTGAGGACAAAGAGATATTTGAAAAAATCCTGTAAAGACAAGCCACTTATTTCAATAGTCACTATAGTTTTTAATAATGAAGAGCATCTTGAGAATACTATTCTGAGTATTATAAGCCAGACTTATGATAATGTAGAATATATAATAATTGATGGTGGGTCTACAGATGGAACTCTAGATATTATTAAAAAATATGAAGCACAGATTGATTACTGGGTTAGTGAGAAGGATGAAGGTATATATGATGCCATGAATAAGGGTACGAACTTTTCTTCTGGTGATTGGCTAAATTTTATGAATGCCGGTGATAGCTTTTATTCAGTATCTGTTATTGAAGATATTAAAAGTAGTTTTTCAACTGAAAAAGTTATTTTTGGCAGAACAAAAATTATTGATAGTAATCATAAATTTTGGGATTATCCTGATAAAAATATCACTATTTCTGACTTGCCTGAGTGGCTGGAGAAAAAGTTTCCTAACCATCAGTCAATGTTCTTTCCAAGAAAATATTTTCAACGAAATAAATATGAGTTGAGGTATCCTATTTCTGCAGATTCCCATTACAAAAAAAAGGCATTAAAAGAACTTGGGTATGTTTTTTATGAGGGTTTTATTTCAAACTTTTATACAGGTGGAATCTCTTCAAATCCTAAGATTAAAGAGTTGCTTTCTATTTGCCGCGAAAGATTCAAAAGGAAAGATTTTAAATATCGATATCTCGACTATGCGTTTTGCTCCATAAAAGTCTTGGTAAAGGTTTCTTTATATAAAATATTGGGCGAAAGATCGATGTTTATAATAAATAAAATACGAAATTACCTACCATAAATATGAGTTATACAACTTTAAAGAACGGAGTCAACGTAAGAAAGGAAAATATTTATGGTCGAGCTATCTTTATAGTGATAGCAACACTACTATACTTCCCATCGGTTAACTTTGGTTTATATGGTTCAGAAGTTTTTCCTTATGCTCTTATATTTTCTGTAGTGATGCTGAGAAGGTTACATACAGTGGAAATAGTTTTTGTTTTGCTGTTTACAGTTAGCTCAATATTTTCTATTTTTTTTAACGTGGATAAACCCGATTTTGCTTATGAATTTTTTAGAAGTGCTGGTGCGTATCTAAATGTAATGTTAGTTTTTTTTGTCTTACTTCATATTTCCCAAGATAAGGTGAAAATATTACTCAATATAGGAAAGGTGATATTTATTGGGTTAACAATATTAGGTTTACTTCAGATTTCTGGTATAGCTGAGCCTCTTGAGCCTCTTTTTAAGTTTCTTGTCCCTAGAAGTTCAGGTGAAGCCTTGGGCGCTTCCAGGGGAGTCACGTTATTATCAACAGAACCCGCTAGAGCTGGTGTGGAATACTTATTTTTGTACCTCATGTATAGGTTCGCTTTTCTAAAAAGAAAAAAAAGTTATCTGTTGTTAGATCTATTAATTGGAGCCGCAGTACTTTTTATATTTAAGTCGGCGGTTGTTTTATTAGTGTACTTAATCATATTGGCTTTATTGTATAGAACAAAAGTAGTGTTTCTTGCTGTTTTAGCACTAATAATTTCTCCTTTGTTATTATCTTTTGATGGCCGATCAATTTTGCTGATCAACGAGTTGCTTAATGCAGATAGTGGTACGGCGTTTCATATATTGATGAATACTTCTGGTAACCGAATATTTTCTATATGGGCTGTATCGTTATTTAGTTTGCAATATCCTTTTGGCCTTGGTGTTGGAAATTGGATAGAATCATCTTTAATTGCTGCAAAATTAACTAGCTATGATCTTTCAACTCTAAACTATTTTACCGCCTATGGTCGAGGTGGTAATGGATTCCCGTTTAGGGCGACTGGTTTTTTAATGAACGCCGCGATGGATTTTGGAATTGTTGGATTTTTTGGGTTTCTAACAACTATAGTTTACAGGCTTATTCCTTTTTGGAAATATGGCTATGAGTCAAAAGTAATAATTTTGCTATTTATAATAAAAATTTCTTTTGTTGGTTCAGTTGGCACTCCTGTAGAATGGGTTTCAGTAGTGATTTTGTTAAGATATCTAGCTGATTCTAGAGTGAAAAATAACTAAGACCATATAAGTTTAAACCAAGCTATTTGTTGTATTTAATTATAAATTTTCACTAAAATTAATAATATATTGTTGATGAATGGGGTTTTAATGCGTAAAAAGATAGAAAATATTTTTAAGAAGCTTATTTATTCACTAGGATTTGATCTGTATCGTTTGTCGCCTAGTACAAATTCAAGCCTTCAGATGTTAAAGGGACTTCGTCACTTTGGAATTGATGTTGTATTGGATATTGGTGCAAATACAGGGCAGTTTTCTAGTGAGCTTCGATCTATTGGTTATGGTGGTCGGATGGTCAGTTTTGAACCGTTGCCAGATGCTTATAAAAAACTAGCAGAGCAGGCTTCACAAGATTCATTATGGGATGTTCACCCTCAAGGAGCAATTGGCGATATTGATGGTGAGATCGAAATTAATGTCGCGGGTAATTCAGTATCCTCCTCCGTGTTGCCCATGCTTAAAAAACATTCAGATGCAGCTAATGATTCAGCATATGTTGGTAAAATTAACGTTCCTATTTCACGTCTTGATACTGTAGCCAATCATCATTTATCCGGTACAGAAGAATTCTTCATTAAGATAGATACTCAAGGTTTTGAGTGGCAAGTATTGGATGGAGCGCCAGAAACACTAGCGAAAGCTCAAGGTGTATTGTGTGAATTGTCACTTGTTCCATTATATGAAGGGCAGCGCCTTTGGAAGGAGGTAATGGAACGATTGCAGACTGAAGGCTTTACTCTTTGGGCTGTTCAGAAAGGCTTCACCGAACCTAGTACTGGTCAAACGCTTCAAATTGATGCTATTTTTTATCGTGAGGTAGTCTAGATTGAGTGTTAGCATTTTGATGTGTGTGTATGGAAGGGATGATATAGAATATTTTAATGTGGCATATAATACCGCATTGAATCAAACGCTAAAGCCGACTGAGTTCATTTTAGTTGTTGATGGACCGGTAAATAATGCCATAACTATTGAAATAAAAAAGCTTCAGGAGCTTTGCATTGAAAAAATAATAATTTTTAAAATAGTGGAGCTTAACGTTAATAAAGGACATGGGGAAGCAAGAAGAGTCGGCGTTCAAAATTGTACAAGTAAATATGTGGCAATTTTTGATTCAGATGATATATATGACATTAAAAGACTAGAATTACAGGCTGAATTTTTAGAGGCTGCCCCAGAAATTTCTATTGTAGGCTCACAAATTATTGAAGTTGACTCAAAAACACTTAGGCCATTAAGTCGTAGAGTTGTGCCAGTTGAACATGATGATATTATGAATACTATGAAGGTCAAGTGCCCATTAAATCAAATGACAGTGATGTTTGTGAGAAGTGCAGTAGTAGATGTTGGTAATTATCAGTCTTTTTTTCATAATGAAGATTATTACCTATGGATAAGACTAGCAGAAAATGGGTACCGCTTTCATAACTTGAATTTAGACTTGGTGAAAGCAAGAATAAACCCATTATTTTACAAACGTAGAGGTGGTTTAAATTATTTCCTGAGTGAGTTAAAGATACAAAAACTCTTATTTGAAAAAAACTTTATTTCACAAACATTGTTTGTTTTTAACGTTTCCGTAAGGTTTGTTATTCAAGTGCTTTTGCCTGAAAAAGTTAGGGGCTTATTATTTAAATTAATTTTTAGGAAGAAGGCTACTTATGTCTAAAAAAGTTATTGGCTACACGACCGGTGTGTTTGATATGTTTCATATTGGTCATTTACATTTATTGAAAAAGGCAAAAAATCATTGTGACCATCTAATAGTAGGCGTCAGTTCTGATGAGCTTGTTGAAAAGTATAAGAACAAAAAACCTATTATCCCGTTTGAGCATAGATTGGAAATTATTTCATCCTTGTCATGTGTTGACGAGGTCTTAATTCAATCACACAGGGATAAGATTAAGTCCTATCATGATATAAATTTTGACGTAATGTTTGTAGGAGATGACTGGAAAGGCGATCCATTGTTTGAATCTGTAGAGCGTGAACTGAAAAAATTTGACTCGAAAATAGAGTATTTTGAATATACAAAAAATGTTTCATCGACGAAATTTACTAAAATTCTGCAGGAAATTTATGATTTAGAATCAAAAATTAAATAATGTTTATATATAGAAAATGGGACAAATTTTGTTTAGAGTTGTCTAAAAAATATAATTGCATTAGAGTAGATGAAATACCTGATCAACCGTTGGATAGGTCGTGGATTTCTATTAAACACGATGTTGAAACTAATGTTAAAAACGCTCTTAAAATTGCAAAAATTGAAAAGAAATACAATATAAGGGCTACATACTTTATTCAATCATATCTTCTTCTTGATAATATTAATCTTTTACAAGATATATCTGACTTGGGTCATGAAGTCTCTTATCATTATGATGTTCTGGATTCAAATAAAGGTGATATGACAGCTGCTATTGAGGAATTCTCAGATACCATTTCCAAGTTTCAAAAATATGGTTTTGAAGTTAATACAGTTTGTCCACATGGAAATCCTCTAATTCAAAGAGATGGCTGGTCTTCTAATAAAGATTTTTTTCGGAATAAAGACGTTGTCAATTTATATCCAAATATCTTTGATGTAGTAGTTCAAGCAGAACAGGTTATTAAAGGTGAATTTATATATATATCAGATGCAGGCTATGAGTGGAAATTAATCGGAAATATTGGTAGTAATGATGTAGTGAATAATGGTGATATAACAATTGGCAGTATTAGTGATATGATAAAGTTAATTGGCTTGCAAAAGAAAGTAGTGATCAGTTCACATCCACATCGATGGTCTGAAAGTTATTTTTTAGCATCGCTTCATTTGATTTTTTTTAAAATCATTCGATTTACAGCAAAATCGTTAGCAAGAATTAGCTTTGTAAAGAAAATCATGTCTAAATTTTATTATCTTGCAAAAAAAATCTAATATTTATGACTAAGATAGAGTTGCAAGACCTGCATGATGTTATTCTAGAAATTGCTCTAGATTTTGATAGCTTTTGTAAAGAAAGTGACATTACATATTATTTGATGGGCGGTTCTGCTTTGGGTGCCATGCGTCATCAAGGATTTATTCCATGGGATGATGATTTTGATGTGTTTATGGATAGAGGTAACTATTTAAAATTTATTCAAGTTGCCAAGAATAAGCTTGACACCAGTAAGTATTATTTTCAAGAAGAAGATACTGAGGAGTGGCCGCTATTTTTTTCTAAAATTAGAATGAACAATACTACATTTATAGAGAAAGATGTTGTTGGCCGAAAAATGCATCACGGCATCTTTATTGATATTATGTGCTTAAATTACACTTACAACAACAAGTTATTGAGATACTTTCAGTACATAGCTGCGAGAATTTTATCTTCATCTGCGCTAAGTAAGAAGGGCTATATTACAACGTCTAAAACAAAAAAAATGATATTGGTTATATCTAGATTTTTAACTTTTGGCCCATTAAAAAACACCCTATTAAAAATAGTTAGAGTTAAAAAATCTAAAAAATCAAATCTGATTGCACATTTTTTTGGACGGGCTCCATTTCTTAAGACTACTTTTCCAGTTACTTTTTTATTAACACCCAGATATATCCCTTTTGAGGATTTGTTGTTGCCTGTTCCTAATGATGTTGAGAGGTATCTAGCAATAAGGTACGGCAATAAATATATGGAACTACCTTCAAAGAAAGAGAAAGATAAATATCCATCCCATGCATATATTGTCGATACAAAAAAGTCTTATAAGGATTATATTCATGATGAATCTTTATAAGATAGTCAAAAGATCTTTCGATATATTTTTTGCACTATTTGGACTGGTTTTATTGTCGCCAATTATTTTATTGTCTTATATTGTTGCTGCATTTGAAACTTTATCAAATGGTTTTTTTGTTCAACAAAGGGTGGGGATGAACGGTTATGTATTTAGTGTTGTTAAAATTAAAACAATGAAATCACTAGCTGGAGAGAATTCAACTATTACTGCGTCCAATGATGTCAGAATTACAAAGAGCGGTATTTTTTTTCGTAAAACTAAAATTGATGAATTACCGCAGTTATGGAATGTCTTAATCGGTCAAATGAGTTTTGTTGGACCTAGGCCTGATGTGCCTGGGTATGCTGATAGATTGCAAGGCAAGGATAGAGTTATTTTATCCGTAAGACCTGGCATTACTGGCCCTGCACAACTTACTTATAGGAACGAGGAGGAGGTTTTATCTAATCAGATTGACGCTATTAAATACAATGATGAAGTAATTTGGCCGAGTAAGGTAAGAATCAATAGAAATTATATTGAAAATTATTCTTTATTTAAAGATTTTTACTACATATGGAAAACAGTTGTAGGTGGCGATGTTAAATATTGAATTTTCACCATGGCCATCATTTACTGAAGAAGAAGCGCAGGCTGTGCAACGTGTTCTTTTATCAAATAAAGTTAATTCTTGGACAGGTAACGAATGCCGTGAATTTGAAAAAGAATTTGCAGAATGGTGTAACACCGATTACGCAATTGCTGTTTCAAATGGTACTACTGCACTTGATTTAGCTATTCTTGCATTAGGTATTGGAAAAGGTGATGAGGTGATCGTTACTTAGAT
>Ga0209119_1003133_pt1 | contig 14473 bp, 28 predicted proteins | sample COG_03_FD_184747 | JGI IMG/M metagenome (GOLD analysis project Ga0209119, IMG submission 184747) | Pelagic Microbial community sample from North Sea - COGITO 998_met_03 (SPAdes) (version 2) | ecosystem: Environmental > Aquatic > Marine > Neritic zone/Coastal water | place: Helgoland, sampling... | reverse complement strand
TTATGGGAGTATTATACGAGCTTTTGGGTTGATAGTCAAGAACTTTTTGAATTAGTCCCAGAGATTTTCATAGTATTTTCCGAATAGACGGAAGCCATTCGTAATTCTTTCCTGATATTTCGACCGACCTTCCCAGTCGATTTTGAACGTGTGATGTGGACCATACTTCATCTCACTCATGCCATTCTCTAGAGGCTCCCAGATGACATCATGACGACCTGAACAGAACTGGTCTTCCCAGTCTTCGAGCTTGCTTTCGAATGCCCAAATCATCTCACTCAACACCCAGTCCCAGGCTTCGAAGTGAAACTCATCAGTGGCACCTGACTCTCTGTTTGGGAGAGTGCCAATCAAATGCTCAGGACGTTCATCCATGTCTACAAAAGGTGCACCATGTGCAGTCTCTTTTAGCTGCTTCAACATGGGAACAATAATGTGTGCTAGAGTATGATCCATTGACCACGTATCATGTGCATCAATCTTTACCCATTGCTTGTTTTTTGTTATAAGTGCTTTCATAGTAGGTTTGCTCCACTATCTAACCAGGTTTTAGGCTTCTCTGCTTTCTTGAACCAGCGAATGCTGTGGCCAAGATGCTGTTCAAAGTTCTTGATAAGGTCTTCATAGCTCCAGAGAGTTACAGTTTCAAGTTGGTTGAGATATTCTGAGAGTGCGTTGTAGTCTTCAGTAAGCATGACAGGCAACCCGTACTCGTCTCTACCGCAGTAGTGGTTTTGTTCGCTTAAACCATATATATCTATGCGACCACCCGAGTAGCTTACATACTCTTTGTGTAGGTACTTATTGCCATTCATGATGCTAGTTTTCCACTCTTCTTTCAGTACGGGGATATTATTATCTTCGTACCAACGAGTAGCGATCGGTCCCATCCAATTAGTGCTATATGTAATCATATCCCCTCCGTTAGTTAGTGAGCAGTTTAATGACATACTCGGGTCGGTCCTAAGGTAGTTAGGACATTAAATTAAGTTCCAGCCATGATTGGCTATGGCATTGAGTATAATGAATATGCAAGTGACCATGTGAACCAGCCACCAAATAGTACGAACAATGGCAATACTATCCGCCTGTTTATTAGTTTCTCCAACCTTCTCTCCCAGGGACTGTGCCCATAATCTCCAATATTTCTTCACTAGCCTAGCTCGTTTCTGCACACTACCTGTTCAAATGTTTCCCACAACTTCTGGAACTTCAACTGGTAAAGTGACTCAAGACCAATCAATGCGTTCTGCATCTTATCTTCGTCGGAGTAAAGGGATTCAGCCTGTGCTACTGTTTTAAGATCATCAACAATGTGCCAACAATCCATAATGTCACTCTCTAAATCAAATCTATCTTTCTTCATAATAGCGGTTTTTGTCCTTTGTCTAGAAACCATGGTATCTCTGTTCTACAGTCTACACATAGTTTAAGTTTTATGCTGTAAAGCAATATTAAGTGTGTGTTGCCACAGTTAGGGCATTTCTTTGTAGTTTCCTTACTCATTTAGTCTTCCAGCCATACCATTCGATAAAGTAAAGACAGTGTACGCGACTCTCAAAGCTCATAGTGTCTTCGTATACGTCTGTAAACTTTGTGTGGTGCCAGCACTGTTTAGGTAATGATTCCTTGCACCACTCAATAGCTTCTCTTCTTCTGTCTGAGTGTATGTAAAAGCTGTACTTCTGTACAGATGTTTGCCACCTGCGTTTATAATCATATACTTCTTGAGGAGTCATTTCTTTCTAGTTCCCTTTTCTTCCACGCTTTTTGTTTGTCTAAAAGTAATAGTGTCGCTCCGTAGAATAAGCCTATAGCGAAGGTCATGCCTAATATATTTGTAATGATGTCTAACATTCTGTACTCCAAAATAAATCGACTAGTACCTGCTCCATCATATATGCTTCAATTTCCCACGGGGTCTCAGCGTATTCAAAAGACTCGTAGTCCTTTCCTTTGTAGTAGTAGTCAGTAGAATTGATCTCGCCACGAATAAACTGACGAGCGTGAACTAGCTCATGTGCTATGTTGGAAGCAAGCTCCTGATCACAGAATGGGATTCTATCTCCGCACTCTAGTGAATAGTGTGTAGCTAATGAGATTTCAACTTCTTCTGTAGTTCCGTTACAAAGACCTGCGAAGTTACCATCTTCACCGAGGTGCTGCATCCACGTGATCTCAATGTCACCAGTAGGCTCTTCGTGAGCGAACAGTGCCTTGAGACACTCTTCGATAAATGTATCGAAGCGGGGTTTGTTATTAAAGTATGTGATCATTTGCTTATTCTCCAATTTATGAAAGTATTATACGGAGGTTTCAGTAAATTGTCAAGAACTAAAAACGGATATCACGGCTCCATTTGGGTTCTTTTACGCTCTCGTTGCTTTGCGCTGGCTTGCTTTCGCTTTCGTTTTTGACAGGGTTTTTCGTAGAACTGCTTCTCTTTATATTGGAAAAGAACTCCACTATCTGTAACCTTTCTACGAAAGATACGAAGCGCTTGCTCCACATTGTTGTTTTTAACTTTAACTTGCATTTATTCATTCCAGTCATCATCATCACCGATGCTTTGTATCATTATCCATGCGAACATGAGGATACAGATTATATAGATCTCAGGTGTATTCACTTAAAGCGTACTCCTCTTTTGCGTAAGTAAGAAACTTGTTGCCGAATCGAACGCTCTGATCTGTCGGGTATCATGTCCATCACTTCATCTATACTAGCGTTGAAGTAATAAGCCCGCAGTGTGTTGCGTTCAAGTTCTGTCCAAGGTTTCTTTTTATATTTTTTCATGGGAGTATTATAAAGTATGATAGGTACTTTGTCAAGAGTTATTTACATGTAGCTTAAAAAAAGTACTTGACAAGATAGGGTAATTACTGTATAATGCTTGCTAAGAAACCGAGAAAAACTTAACCACTCTTTAATTTAAGTGTTGACACAGAGCTCGTTTGGGCGTATAATATCTTTTCAAAATCGAGTTACAAAGGAAAAAACAAGAATGATCGAGTATGCTATTTTTATATTTTGCCTCATTGGTTGCGGTATTACTAGCCATCGACTGGGAGAGCAACAAGGGATGAGTGCTGTTATACAGCATTTAGCCGACACAGGACAAATAGAACTAGACGATGAGTAACATAGAATTATTAAAAGAAGTCAGTGTCAACGGCACTGTTACTTGGATCATACTAGATCCAGTATCAACAGAAGTAAAACTACGAACAACTAACGTAGACCTAGCACAGCGATGCTATGTAGACATTCAAAAATATGGTTATATTCAAGCGGAGAAGTAAACAATGCCTATTAAATTTAAAGAGTCACAAACAGTAGTAAATCGTCAAACCAAGAAGTCAACTACACAGCATTTTTATATGCACGCTCAGTCTACTCCTCTTTTACAAAAGACATTAGCTGACGACAATACTCGTGGACCTCGCAAGCAGAAAATTCGCAATGAGTTAGTACGCCGTGGTGCACCACTACAGGCAGCGGCTGAAGCCTAAGGATCGGGAGTTCCCAGTCGAAGAAGCCATACCTAGGGTGTGAAGATGCACTCGATCCGTTGGAGGGATGTCAGCAACTAAGCCTCTCCCCAAGACCGAAAATCGGCTTACCAAAAGGAGTACAGTATGCGTATTATAGCAGCTCTATTTGCTTTCTCTCTATTAGGTGCGTGTTCAACAATCGACGCAACTATTGATGGCGGAAAGAACTTAGTATCAGCAGTAATTACAGATACAGCTGGAGTCGTCTCTTATACTTTAGATACTACATCTACAGTATTGAAAGATGTCAGTTCCAGTGCAACACCTGAAGAGAAGTAGTACCTAGGGGCGAAAGCCCCTAGTTTTAAAGGTAGCGTGACCGAAGCCTAGACTAAAAAGAGGTCAAGAAAGGAGAAAAAAGTGACACACAGAAACGAGGCCGTTTGCTTATTTTGCAACACGGTTACAATCTTAGGTTGTTTAGCCTTGCCATTTGCAGCAATATACGCCAGCGGTTTATAAGGAATAGCATATTATGAATATAGATAAAGTACGAAGAAGATTAGAGATAGACGAAGGCGTAGTATACGAAATCTACGAAGACCATTTAGGTTATGCCACCTTTGGCATTGGCCACTTAGTACGAACCTCAGACCCTGAATATGGCTGGGAAGTAGGAACCGTTGTGGCTGAAGACCGGGTTAAGCAAGCATTTGAGTCAGACCTTGCTGTAGCTGTCGATGAGTGCCGAATCTTATATGATATGTGGGACAACTTCCCAGGGGAAGTCCAAGAGATACTAGTAAATATGCTATTTAATCTTGGACGTCCTCGACTTAGTAAGTTTAAAAATATGAAAAAAGCGTTGGACAACCGACGTTGGGCACTTGCCGCTAACGAAGGGAGAGATTCTCTTTGGTATCGTCAGGTAGGCAATCGCGCAGAGCGATTGATGGGAAGACTAGAAGATGTTGCAAATACTTAGTTCAGTAACGAAACTAGGAACGACTTGGCTTGAAGGAAAGAATGCTAAGTCAAAAGCGAAAGCAGAAGCCGAAGCTACAGTTATGGTACAGGCTTCTCAGAGTGTAGCAGACTGGGAAGCTATCATGGCTCGCAACTCAGGAGGCTCTTGGAAAGACGAGTGGTTGACCATACTCTTTAGTATTCCTATGATACTATGTTTCTTTCCTTCGACAGTAGGTTACGTCTCTGCGGGGTTTACAGCCCTCGATCAGATGCCGTCCTGGTATCAGTACACACTCAGTGTAATCGTAAGTGCCTCATTCGGGGTTAGATCAGTAGTAGGATTCATGAACAAGAAAAAATAGTTCTTGACACTCTTCCTAAATTCGAGTATAATATCATTTCAAATTTAGGGAGAGTACCATTGAATTTATTTTACCTTGACGAAGACCTCGACAAGTGTGCAGAGTATCATGTAGACAAACACGTCAACAAGATGATCCTCGAAGCAGCCCAGCTTATCAACACAAACCTCTGGATAGATCATCTATTCGGATTTGTACCTCGACTTATCACTAAGGAAGAGAACAAAGTTCTTCAAGAGACTCGTAAGCAACAGAAAGAGTTACCAATGGAAGAGCGCATCTTTCCTTACCTCCCCACAATGCAGAACCACCCTAGCTGTGTCTGGGTTCGTTCTTCATTAGAAAATTATTACTGGACAAACTGCTATGCGTTCGCTCTCGGTAGTGAAGCACACTATCGTTATGGTAGTAACCACAAGAGCCTTGAGATGCTACGCAATTTACCAGAACCAAAGAATATGGAAGACCACGGCTTTACTCAGTTTGCACTCGCAATGACTGAGGAGTTGAAAGACGATGATGACCCAATACAAGCCTACCGCAACTTCTATATGCTTGACAAAGCTACTTTCGCAGCTTGGAAGCATAGAGACAAACCAGAGTGGTGGGACGAAGAACTAGCAGACTATGACAACAGGATATCAGGACAATGAGACCGAACCAACCACAAGTAGAACTTGTATCAACATCTTCGCCAGACTTGATTGCAGACATTGCATACATGGCAAGAGTATCAAACCCTAAGAACCAGAATAATGAACTGACTTCACACAAGTTAGTAAAGTATCTCATCAAGCATAAACACTGGTCTCCCTTTGAGATGTCAGGTATTACGCTAGAGATCAATACTACCCGTGATATTGCTCACCAGATCGTGCGTCACCGTAGCTTTGCTTTTCAAGAGTTTAGCCAACGCTATGCAGATCCGAAGGAGATGGGTTATCCCTTTGAGCTTCGTGAGTGTCGCTTACAAGATCACAAGAACCGTCAGAATAGTGTACAAACTGATGACGAGCTGCTCCACCAACACTGGATACAGCAGCAAAAGAAAGTCCTTGACGCAGCTGCGGGTGCGTACGAGTGGGCTATAGACAATGGAATTGCTAAGGAGCAGGCTCGTACTGTTCTTCCAGAGGGTCTCACAAAGACTCGTTTATATATGCACGGTACTGTACGCTCCTGGATACATTACATTGATGTGCGAACTACTCCAGGTACGCAGAAGGAACACATGGATATTGCTAGAGCCTGTGCTTATGCTATCAATCCGATGTTCCCGATGATCAAGGATTTTGTTCATGAAGAAGATGATCAACATAGCACCTAGTGGAGGCTTACCTGTGTGGAAAGAAGAATCAGCTTTAGACAAGCAAGAGGGTGGGTCACACTATGACCTGCCTATACAACCTTTGGAGTATATCCATGCCAATGGCTTAGGGTATATTGAAGGTAACATTATTAAGTATGCAACTCGGCACGCTAAGAAGAACGGTGCTGAGGACATTAAAAAGATTATACATTATGCCGAATTATTATTGGAGTTAGAGTATGGCAAGAGTAAAGAAGAAGAGCTACGAGAACCTGACAGCGGTAAACATCGACAAGGTGATAGCACTACTAAACCCAAGTACTTCCCAGACGGATACAGTAAAAGCAATAACTAAAAAAGAAGCGTGTGAGATTCTGAATATCTCATACAATACCACTCGATTGAATGCAATCATCGAGGGACATTTGGAGCAAAAAGCATATGTTAAAAAGCGTAAGTCACAAAATCGTGGCCGCCCTGCAACAGACGCAGAGATTTCCGAGGCAGTTACTGACTACCTTCAAGGCGACCCTATCTCGGATATTTCAAAGCGTTTATTTCGTTCCACCGGGTTTATACGCGCTGTTCTTGACCGAGTTGGAGTCCCACAGCGCCCCTCTGGAGCCGAAGAAAGAAAAGCGGTAGACTACTTTCCAGACGAGTGTGTGTCTGAAGATTTCGCTGAAGGTGAGATCGCATGGTCTGCTGTCTATCATAGTGCAGTAAAGATCGGTAAGCGCATGACTCAGGAGTATCAAGAGAGCAGACCTGGTCTTGCAACTGTTGACTATGAAGATAAGTATGTCGGCCCAGTGTACCAAATCTATGTAGTACAGAAGGTTGATAGTGAAGATACTTTCTTTACTAGCGTAACCCAGGGTGGCTTTGCCGCCTATTCAACAGCGTACGATCTTGGTAAGCTAGAACATTTGAAAAAGTACGGTGTAGATTTAAACAGGTTGTAAAAAATAGTTCTTGACAACATGGTTATTTTTCCCGTATAATATCTTTTCTGAAATCGAGGAATATATGGGACAACGATTCTACGAACAACAACTTAAAACTCTGGGTAATTGCCCAGGAAATAAAAACCCTAACAAAAGGAAACGTAACATGGCTTGGACAGATGAGCTAAAAGCACAAGCAGTAGAAGCATATGAAGCTGCAGAACCAACTCCAGAGAACAGCATGGAGATTGTCAAAGACATCGCCGAAGACTTAGACCAGTCTCCAAATGGCGTACGAATGATTCTTACAAAGGCTGGCGTCTATGTTAAGAAAACCCCCGCAGCTAAAGCAGCTTCTACGGGCGGGTCAACTGGAGGCACTCGTGTCTCTAAAGCAGCCGCACAAGAAGCCCTCATTGCAGCAATTACTGATGCTGGTAAGTCTGTTGACGAAGAGATCATCTCTAAGTTGACTGGTAAAGCAGCACAGTACATTACTTCACTTCTTTCATCAGAAGACTAAGTAATATAACCTCGCTAGGTTCGCCTAGCGGGGCTTTTTTGCACCTCCTATAAACCACCTTTAAGTATGTAAGTTGCAGTAAAAATTGCTAACTACTACAAAAGGAAACTATAGTGAAAAAGCAAGAGCTGGCACGCTTAGTGCAAGACTATGGAGACGCTATTATTACCTATCGTAGCGAACACTCCAGGAAGTTAAAATACAATGTATGTACCCTAGACTTTTCAACACCTTATATACAAGGCAAGAAGAATCGTGCAAAAGAAACTGAAGATACTCTTCTTTTCTTCTGTTGGGATACAGACTCGTATAGATTACTTCGACCCTCCGCTGTATCAAGTGTCGTTCCTCTCTCTTCTATTCTTAAGAATGAAGGCAGACGGTAATGGAGTTACACGAGGCTCCAGAAGCCTATTCCCGTGTAATACATTATGATACAGTAAAAGAGGTGCAGGTACGCCTAACTATCAATACTTTTCGAGGTATTGAGTATTTGCATCTTCGTAAATATTATCTAGACTTTGATGAAGAGTGGAAACCTACACCGGAAGGTGTGGCTATGCCGCTTGACCTCAGTAATTCTAGAGAAATGTTTCAAGGACTGGTAGAGATACTATCCTTAGCGGAATCAAAGAGCTTGATAGAAGAACATTTTTCAGATCTTATACAGGATTTGTATAAATAACTCTTGACAAGTAGCTTAAAGTTCCGTATAATATCTTTTCAAATTTAGGGAAATAATATGCGAGAATTTTTAGATAGAGCGAGTAAGTTATACTATGAAGGCACTCCACTCCTTTCGGACGAAGAGTTTGACCTTCTAGCTGCTAAACACAACTACAATAGTGTAGGATATACTGTTACTGATGCGGTTTCGCATACTTACCAGATGTACTCACTTCAGAAGTGTTTTGACATTGACGAAGCTCCTCTATCTGTAGATGATTGTGTTATGACCCCTAAACTTGACGGAGCAGCAGTATCTCTGTTATATGTAGACGGAAACCTTGAGTTAGCTTTAACTCGTGGAGACGGTATACAGGGCAGAGACATTACTGCTAAAATGAAAGAGCTAGTACCTAATCAATTGAGACGTGTAGGGCGGTTTTCCGACTTATACTCTGGCGTTGTGCAGATTACTGGTGAAGTAGTTGCTCCGAGTAGTATTCCTAATTCTCGCAACTTTGCTTCAGGATCTCTTGGACTCAAGAATGACCCTGCAGGTCTGGAAGAGTTTCGGACTCGTCCTTTAGTATTTGTTGCGTACGATGCTTACCCTCATTGCGTTCCTACGTGGACTAATGAGATGAGTATTCTTCGCCAGATGGGACTCAATGTTGTATCTGAGTTTAATGCAGTAGACTATCCCACAGATGGTTTAGTGTTTAGACTCAAGGATACCAAAGAGTTTGAGGCGTTAGGACATACAGCTAAACACCCACGAGGTGCCTTTGCTCTGAAAGAGCAGCAGGCGGGTGTGCAAACAACCTTAGTTGATGTAGTGTGGCAGCTAGGCAAAAGCGGTGTAGTCAGTCCAGTAGCGATCTTAGATCCTATTGTAGTAGGCGAAGCCACAGTGTCTAGAGCCACATTGCACAACATCCAGTATATTCGCGACTTGAACCTTGAAATAGGTTGTCAAGTAGAGATTATTCGATCAGGTGAAATCATACCTCGCGTCGTGAGGCGCATAGATTGATTGGTACCTTGAAAAAAATAATTCTTGACAGTAATCTTAAAACCGCGTATAATACATATTCAATTTCAGAGGGAAGACCATGACCAAAATCGAAGCCCCAACTACTTGCCCGTCTTGTAGCTCAGTCTTAGAGGACGTCAACTTCCTTCTGTATTGTAGAAACCCCCACTGTGGGGAGAAAGCTCTCAAGCTCATCGAACACTTTGCTAAGACATTGAAGATAAAGGGACTCGGCCCAGCAACTATCGTTAAATTGGACGTTCTTCACTTAGAGGAACTATACGCACTTACGCTAGATGACATTGCCCACGCCCTTGGATCTGATCGGCTTGCTGTAAAGTTAGTAGAGGAGCTTGAGCGTTCTCGTACAGCCCCTCTGAATGTATTGTTACCTGCATTCAGTATACCTCTCGTAGGCAAGACTGCAACGGAAAAACTTTCCAAAGTCTGCACTGACATTGAAGAAATAGACTATGAATTATGCCGTAAGGCCGGTCTAGGAGAGAAGACGGCTACTAGCTTATGCGATTGGTTGGAGAATTCCTTTATTGAGGTAAGTCTCCTGCCTTTTAGCTTTGAGTTTGAAGCTAGTGTAACACCCTCAACCACGCTAGGCGTTGTTTGTATTAGTGGTAAACTTACCAGTTATAAAACGAAAGCCGAAGCGCATAAACTCTTACAAGAGCTTGGTTATGAGGTAAAAACCAGCTTGACTAAGGATGTCACGATTCTGGTAAATGAAAGTGGCGTAGAATCCGCCAAAACAACCAAAGCCAGGAATGCTGGCGTAACTATTGTAACCAACCTAACCGAAATTATTGGAGAATAAATATATGTCAACTTTACCTAAGTGGACTGACGAGCGTACTGCTCAACTAACTGAATTTGTCGGTGGCGAAAGCCCCGTTTCTCAAGTCACTGTAGCTGAAGCTGCTGAAACACTTGAAACCTCTACTCGTTCTATCAGCAGCAAGCTGCGTAAGATGGGCTTCGACGTAGAACTAGCATCTGCTGCTGGCGGTAAGTCTTTTACCGACGCTCAAGAAGCTACCCTTTCTGCTTTTGTCACTGACAACAGCGGTTCTTACACTTATGCTGAGATTGCCGGTCACTTTGAAGACGGTGCTTTCTCTCCTAAGTCAATCCAAGGCAAGATCCTTTCTATGGAACTTACCTCTCACGTTAAGCCAGCTCCTAAAGTTGAAGCAGTACGCACGTACTCTGAGTCTGAAGAAACTGTATTCGTTGAGATGGTAAACAACGGTGCTTTCGTAGAAGCTATTGCTGAAGCTATGGGTCGTTCAATCAACTCAGTACGTGGTAAGGCTCTAAGCCTCCTGCGCTCTGGTGACATTGGCGCTATCCCTAAGCAAGAAGTAACTAAAGGCGCTTCTAAAGAAGATCCTTTGGCTTCCTTGGGTGATCTGAGCACTCAGACTGTTGAGTCTATCGCTGAAGCGATTGGCAAAACTGCTCGCGGTGTTAAGACTATGCTGACTCGTCGTGGCCTCGTTGCTGCTGACTATGATGGCGCGGCTAAGAAAGAAAAAGCATCAGCTTAATCTAACTTAGTTACAAAATGAGCAGGCTCTACGGGGTCTGCTTATCTTTAATATAATGAATCGGGAGAACTTCATTGAACATTGCTAGTGCCTTAATAAAGCAAACGCTTGAGTTACGCGACTTTGAGACGTGGACTCAGACGTATAAGCGTTATTTGCCTAGTGAATATCACAGCTTGCATAATATCATTGATAAGCACTGTGAGAAGTTTCATAGTATGCCCTCGATTGAGGATCTTAAACTTGAGATTCGTGATTCTAATACTCGTGAGAAGTTGTACGCAGTTGAAGCCGTTAAGGTGGATGTTGAACCGTATATGCTCCTTCAGTATCTGAAGAATGAATATACTCAGAAAGAGATCCTAACCTCGCTCGAAGATTATGTCGAAAACAGTGTAGCTTTTGAAGATGCACAGGAATCGGTTGATCACCTTCATCAAATTGTCCTCGACATCGAAGACAAAGTTGATTTGGAGGAGCCACAGGAAAGTATGCAACGTATTGAACTGTTCGAGCCTGAGGAAGATTTAGAAAAGTACATACCACTTGGCCTCAACGAAGAGTACGACCTAGACATTCAATTCTCGCCTAGAGATTTGGTAATGGTAGGTGGTAAACGAGGTGCGGGCAAGTCGGTAATCTGTGCTAACATTGCAAACAATGTGTACGAATCTGGAAAGTCGGTTATTTATTTCACTATTGAGATGGATAGCCGGTCTATTCTGCAACGCTGTTGTGCTATCGCTACCGAAGTTCCTTTTTCACGCCTCCGCACTAAGAATCTTAGTGTAACTGAGTGGGAGAAGGTTGCTGGCTGGTGGGCAGATCGTTTTGTAAATGGGCAAGACCGCTTGAAAGAGTATAAACAACATAGAGATTTTGAGAAGTTCCATCAGGAGCTAAAGACAACTTGCGAGATCCTCCCGACTCAACAGTTGAACGTAGTTTATGATCCATCTCTCACCTTAGCTAAGATTCGAGCAGAGCTTGATAAAAAGGTTAAGGCGATGAATGTCGGAGTCATTATTGTTGATTATATGAACCAAGTAAAGCGGTCGAACCTTCCTTCACGAACCGGTGGACAGTACGACTGGACAGAGCAGATCGAAGTGAGTAAAGCATTGAAGTCGATGGCACAGGAATACGATTGTACCGTATTCTCACCATATCAAACAGACGCTAGTGGTGAAGCGCGTTTTGCAAAAGGTATTCTTGATGCGGCAGATGCTGCATATACACTTGAAACCTACGATCACGAAGATGGGTGTCTCACCCTGAATTGTGTCAAGATGCGTTCCGCTTCTATGAAGTCCTTCACATCTACAGTAGACTGGGAGTCCTTGAAAATCGGACCCGAGACTGCTTTAACACCTCAAGAGAAAGACGATTCTACGCATAAAACAGGCGAAGACGTCCACGATCTTTAAAATAGTTCTTGACTTTCATTCTCATTTTGCGTATAATTATGTTTCATAAATGGGGAGAAAGCAAATGGCACACACATTCGGCAGTTTACGACACACTACCTCAGGTAGACGACGCAAACCTTTACCTAAGAAACGTAAGGCATATATGCCAAAGTTCGAGGCGCTCGAAGCCCCCAATACCTATCGTAGAGATACTACAGAGTACAAGTCATCTGATGACGGCTCTCATGATACCTCCGCAGGTGTTCGCCATGAACTAGACTCCAAATATACTATTGCACCTGCATATAACAAAGGTGCGTACCAAGTAATCAGTAAAGACAACATCAAGGACATCGGACGATGAGCGAATACAGCCCCGATAACTGGGTAGTGCTAAAAATAACCTTTGCAGACGAGCCTGTATTTTATAAGGTTCTTGCAGGCTGGTCAGGTGGTTATACACAGGGCGACTCTTGGAAACTTAATAGTGGTATTACTAAAGTAGAAAAACATGGTGACTATTATATTTTTCATGGTGAAAGCGGCAGCACGTATAGCTGTCACAAAAACCAGTATACAGTACGCATGAACACTGCCGGAATACTGCAAAAGTTACAAGACACCTTTCCAGACAATCTGGAGTTGATGAATGAGAGCACTGACTGGACTAACCTAGTATGACAGTAGAAGAATTACTAAAACGTAAAGATATATATTTTATACCAAAGGGCGGTGACTTCCTAGTAAGTTGCCTCAACCCTGAACACGCAGATAGAAACCCTAGTATGCGTATTGATCAGCTGACTGGTATATACCAGTGCTTTTCATGCGAGTACAAAGGCAACCTTTTCACGCATTTTGGGGAAAAGGCAAACCAACTACAACTACGACGAGAACTATTAAAACGCAAAATTATAGATAAGAGGTCAGAAAGTGTTGGTTTGTCTTTTCCCAAGAATGTTATGCCATACTCAGGCAACTGGCGCAATATTAAGCCAGAAACCTATAAAAGATTTGAAGCGTTTCAGCACGCAGACCCTGACTACATTGGACGTATTGTATTTCCAGTACGAGACATATCTGGTCGTATTACAGCGTTCAATGGTCGTCATACAACAGGCGGTACACCTAAGTATATGATCTCGCCTGCGGGTGCGAAGATGCCTCTATTCCCTGTAGTAAAGCCTATACAGGGTGCAGTTATTCTAGTAGAAGGCATATTCGATATGATAAATTTGCACGATAAAGGGCTAACCAATGCAGTATGTACGTTTGGCACAAAGAACATCAATGAAGATAAACTGAGAATGCTCTCTATTCAGGGCGTAGACTCTATTGATATATTCTTTGACGGAGACGATGCAGGGCAGGAAGCCTCCAAGTACGTACAAACTATGTGCGAAAATGCAGAACTTACACATAGAAACATATGCTTAAAAGGTACAGACCCAGGAGCACTTAACGAACAAGCAGTAAAAACCCTAAAGAGGAAGCTGTATGAGTGAGTTACGAGAAGGGATCTTTAGGTTACATACTCGAAGATTCGGCACAGTAGCAGAGCTATTAGTAAAAAAGCTAATAAATGCTAGAGAATCAAATGATGCAAAGTACGATTTAGAAAGTGACGGAACTCGGATTGAGTGTAAGTTTTCGAGAGCTTGGCAAAAGAGTCAAGTACCTGTCTCAGAGAACACAGTCATAGAGGCAATCTATGAACAAGTACGACGGGACATCTCTTACGAGGATTGTGAGAGCAGGCACTGGGATTGTAACTTTCAACAAATTAAAAAGGATCTCTTTGATGTATTATACTACGGCATATTCTTTTCAGATTGCCTAGTAATATATAAAATGCACACTAAAGAGATAGATGACAGTATCGGATACTGTAACAAGCAGCACAGAGGAAACACCGGAGAAGGACAGTTCCATATCAATCAGCGTAACATTGGGTTACATGATAAACATTTATACAGTATTTTAAGCTATGAGGAAATAGAAAAATGCCTAAGGTTGCATTAGTAGAAACCAAAAAGAGTAAGACTAATTTCAAACGCGAGTTCGATGATGAGTTCGAGTTCGACCAATACCAACTATGTTCAGATCCTTTTCTCAAGAAAGTATTGAAGAGAGACTGTGACATTCAAATCAATACTGACGACTATGACTGGGTTATTCTAGTAGGTAGCGACGCACTTA